>Ga0315277_10000610_pt1 | contig 56281 bp, 45 predicted proteins | sample YL17G05_15_MG_FD_203695 | JGI IMG/M metagenome (GOLD analysis project Ga0315277, IMG submission 203695) | Sediment microbial communities from Yellowstone Lake, YNP, Wyoming, USA - YL17G05_15 | ecosystem: Environmental > Aquatic > Freshwater > Lake > Sediment | place: USA: Wyoming | collected... | reverse complement strand
GTTTACTACTGGCTCTCCAGCCCCAAGATCGTCATGGCCTGTCGGCTCATGCGCGAGGTTCTCTTGGAACAACTGGAAAGCGCGGGGGAGCTGTCCCGTTTCGAGCAGGCAAGACAAAAGTCGTCATGCTGAGAGAGGCCCTGGATGATGAATGAAGATAACCCCCAGAAAACGCTCATTATCCTCAACGACCCCCCGTATGGCAGCGAGCGTTCATACAACGGGCTTCGGCTGGCGGGGGCGCTGGCCAGAAACGAACTTACCGACGTGAAGGTTTTCCTCATGGGGGACGCAGTCGCCTGCGCACGGGCCGGCCAGGGCACCCCCAAGGGCTACTACAACCTGGAGCGCATGGTCCGGCTGGTGACCAACCATGGTGGTGAGGTAGGCACCTGCGGCACCTGCATGGATGCTCGCGGACTGGAGGAGGCGGCCCTTACGGAAGGCGTTCACCGCAGCACACTGGACCAACTGGCTTCCTGGACACGCTGGGCCGAAAAGGTGATCGTCTTCTAGTCCAGCTCCACGTGGCTCGCCTGACACGTGCGCGGCAACTTCCGCATTGCGCGCTACGTTGCTGGCGGCGTTCCGCTAGCGGTTCAGCGAAGGAGGGAGAATCGTGGCTGGCAGGACTATCGTTATCCTCGGCGGGGGCGTCGGCGGGTTGGTCTGCGCCAACGAGCTGCGCCAGCACCTGTCGGGCGAGCACCGCATCGTGCTGGTAGAGAAGAACGGCCAGCACGCCTTTGCCCCGTCGTTCCTCTGGGTGATGACAGGCGACCGGCAGCCGGGGCAGATCGCCCGCCCGGTGCGACAACTGGTACGGCCAGGCGTTGAGATCCTAGAGGCCGAGGCACGCGGCATTGACCTGGGAGCCCGCCGCGTCGAGACGAGCGAGCAGGCGTTGGACTACGACTACCTGATCGTCGCCCTAGGCGCAGAACTGGCGCCTGAAACCATCCCCGGCCTGGCCGACACCTCGCACACCTTCTACACCTTCGACGGCGCGACGAAGCTGCGCGACGCCCTTCATGCGTTCGACGGGGGGACCGTGGCCGTGGTCGTCAGCGCGCTGCCCTACAAGTGCCCCGGCGCCCCGCACGAGGGCGCCATGCTCATCGCCGACTCCTTCCGCAAGCGCGGGCTCCGGGACAGAGTGGCGGTGCACCTGTTCACGCCGGAGCCGCAGCCCATGCCGGTCGCCGGGCCGATGCTCGGTGACGCCGTCACGCAAATGCTCGAGTCCAAGGGGATCGCCTTTCACCCGCTGCACAAACTGACGGCGGTCAACCCCCAAGCCCGCGAGCTCGTCTTCGAGGGACGGGAGCCTGTCAGGTACGACATGCTGGTGGCGATCCCTCCCCATCGGGGTCCGCGCCTCGTCCGCGAGGCCGGTCTGGCCAACGAAGCGGGCTGGGTGCCGGTGGATCATGCCACGCTGATGACCCAGCACGAGAACGTCTACGCGCTCGGCGACGTTACGGCTATCCCCGTCCCTGGTCGCTGGAAGCCCGACGTGCCGCTGATGCTGCCCAAGGCCGGCGTGTTCGCGCATGCGCAGGGCCAGGTGGTGGCGCGCCGCATTGCAGGCGAGATCACCGGTGTTGGCGTGAGGGACACGTTCTGCGGAGATGGCTACTGCATGCTGGAAGCAGGGGGAGACCTGGCTGGCTTCGCCTTCGGTGACTTCTTCGCCGAACCGTCTCCGCAGGTCGAACTGCGCAAGATCGGGAGAATATGGCACCTAGGTAAAGTGCTGTTCGAGCAGTGGTGGCTGGCCCCCTACGGGCCCAGACGCGAGGCCTTGCGGCTGGCGCTCACTCTGGCCGGCAAGGCGCTCCGCGTCCCGGTTGTCGTGTGAGTGCGGTCGCAGCCCTTCGACCTCTTGATTGCTCGCCGGTAGACCCGCTGACGACAGTCCAGCCGACCATCTGCCCTATAAGGCAGGAAGGGGCGGCGTTGGCAGTGCGCGACGGAGGGTAGAATGGAGCCCTCGCAGTTCTCCGAAGAAGAGGTCGCTCGTTACTGGGACCAGAACGCGGACTTGTGGGCGGACTATGTCCGCAAGGGATGGGACTACTACCGCGAGCACTTCAACAATCCTGCCTTTCGCCGGTTCGTTGGTGACCTGGGTGGGAAGACGGTCCTCGATGCCGGCTGCGGGGAGGGCTACAGCACGCGGCTGCTAGCCAGACGTGGGGCGCGGATGACCGGCGTGGACATTTCGCCGAAGATGATCGACCTCGCTCGACAGGAGGAGCAAAGGGAGCCCCTCGGGATTCGCTATGAGGCGGCGTCCTTCTCCGACCTCTCCCTCTTTGACGATGCATGGTTCGACACGGTGGTCTCGTTCATGGCGCTCATGGATGGCCCAGACTTTGGGGGCGCGTCAACAGAGATTCTCAGGGTACTTCAGCCAGGGGGCGAGCTGATCTTCAGCATCACTCACCCGTGTTTCATGACGAGAGGCTACGGCTGGATGGAGGACGAGAACGGCAACGCCACTAAGCTGACGGTCTCGGACTACTTTGGCGACCAGCCTTACGTGGAGCGTTGGAGATTCAAAGGGGGGCCTGCCCCCAAGGACGCCAGGCCGTTTGCCGTGCCTTTTTTCCCGAGGACGCTCTCGGAGTACGTCAACACCTTGATCAGGGCAGGGTTCGTGCTAGAGGAGATTGGAGAGCCACGGCCATCTGAGGATGCATGCAAGGAGCATCCCTGGCTGCAACGGTGGCGAGATCACGCCACGCTGTTCCTGTATGTGCGGGCGGTGAAGCCAGCAGCCAGCATAACCGCCGAAGGCCAGGCTTAAGCCTGGCCTTTGGGATGGTCTTGCGGTGCGTGACGGCTTCGCACGCGATCAGGTTTGCCGCGCCTCGAGAGGCGGTCTATAATGACCCTGCAATGAACGAGGACGGCCGCTCCCAGAGTGAGGCGTTGTTACGCTGTCCCAGGTGTGGCAGCTCCCACGACCGCGAGGACAACTTCTGCCGCCGTTGCGGTGCCGCCCTTCACGCCAGTCGCGTTCCCATGGTCCGCGACGAGCGGTCCTACGCGCCTGTGCCCTGGCGCGAGACGATGCCCGTGGTGGTCCGCGGGGCGGCCGTGGTGGCTGCCGGCACCCTGGCTGAGGCCGTCCTGCGTCGGCTCGTCGCTCGCGCCCTGCGCCTCCCCCGCTCCGACAGCCGGCGATCCCGTCTGCCGGCGCGCCGGCAGCCTGAGAAGGCGGAGGTGGTGGAGCGCCCCGAGCCCGCCGGCGACGACGATCACGTGGTCAGCGAGACTTTTCTCTTCCGGCGGGTGCGACTGCGGCATCGGGACTGGCCCGGCGAATAGCGGGGCGTACCGTCCGCACTTCGAGAAACATGTAGAGGGGCGTGGCCAGGGGCTGCGCCCTTCCTGCCCTAGAGGGAGATGATCATGGCCAACGTAGTGCTGGTCGCGGACATGGTGCGGGGGTTCCTGGAGGAAGGCTACCCCCTCTACTGCGGCGAGTCGGCACGGCGCATCATCCCCCACGTTCGCCGACTCCTAGAGGAAGAGAAGGCGCGGGGCTCCCAGTTGATTTTCGTCTGCGACAACCACGCCCCCGATGACAAGGAGTTCGAGCTGTTCCCGCCCCACTGCGTCCGCGGTAGTGTGGAGACGGAGGTGATACCGGAGCTAGCCGACCTGGTGGAGGACATCCTGCCCAAGACTCGCTACAGCGCCTTCGCTCACACAGCACTGGACCAGAGGCTGCGTGAGCTGTCACCGGAGAAGATCATCATCTGCGGCGTCTGCACCGACATCTGCGTCCTCCACACCACGGCGGACGCCCGCAACCGCGACTACCCTGTGGAGGTCTGGGCCGACTGCGTCGCCAGCTTCGACGAGGAGGCACATCGATTCGCCCTCCGGCACATGGAAAAGATCCTGGGGGTCCAAGTGGTGGCCCCGGCTCAGGAGAGGCGGTGAACGACCTCGTCTTCCCCATAGCAGACGCCGTCCTCAAGGGCGATACGGCCGACGTCTATTTCCTGCGCGCCTGCGAGGCGCTGGAGCGCGAGGGCGTGAACCCCCGCGCCACCATGGAGGTCTTCCCCAGCCGCGACGGTATTCTCTGTGGGATGAACGAGGCGCTGGCTCTCCTGCGTCGGGTGCTTCCCTCTGGCGCCGAGGTCTGGGCCCTGGAGGAGGGGCAGCCCTTCAGCCGTAAGGAGGTGGTGCTGCGCATCACCGCCCCCTATCTCTCCTACGGCATCTATGAGACGGCTATCCTCGGCTTTCTGGCCCATGAGAGCGGCTGGGCGACGGCTGCCCGCCAGTGCGTGGAGGCCGCCGGCGACATCCCCGTGGTGAGCTTTGGCGCCCGGCACGTGCACCCCGCCGTCGCGCCCTACATGGACTACGCGGCCATCGTGGGGGGCTGCGCCAGCGCCTCGACGCCGGAGGGGGCCCGCCTGGCCGGCGTCGCACCATCAGGGACCATGCCCCACGCTATGATCATCTGCTTCGGCGACACGGTGCGGGCGGCCACCGCTTTCGACCGCCACATGCCCCCAGACGTGCCCCGCGTCGTGCTGGTGGACACCTTTCGCGACGAGCCCGAGGAGTCGGTGGCGGTGGCCCAGGCCCTGCGAGAACGGCTGAACGGCGTCCGCCTGGACACCCCCGGCGAGCGTGGCGGCGTCACCTCGGACTTGGTGAAGGAGGTGCGCGCCCACCTGGACCTGGCCGGGTTCCCCTGGGTGCGGATCTTCGTAAGCGGCGGCGTCACCCCCGACCGCATCGGCGAGATGCGGGAGGTCGGGGCGCCCGTGGACGGCTTCGGCGTAGGCAGCCACATCACCAGCGCCCGCCCCATCGACTTCACCGCCGACCTGCACGAGATCGAGGGCAAGCCCATCGCCAAGAGGGGTCGCATCCCCGGCATCACCCCCAGCCCGCGACTGGTCCGCGTCCTGTAGGTCCCTGCGCTTGCAAGTAGCTTGGTTGGGAACCCTTGACATGCGTGGGGCGAGTCGGGATAATTCGGTGCGCCACTGTCGCACCTCCTCCGGGCTACGGACGGCCGGCGGGGCGGGGCTCCTGCCTGCACAAGCCTGGACCGGCGACGCCGGCCTGAGGCCACCTTTTCCGAGGGTTCTGCCTCATGCGGGCAAGGCTGTCACTTGCTGCCATGCTGCCCGCGCTGCTGCTTGCGGTCCTCCTCGCGGCGGGGCGTGAGGCAGCAGCCGAAGAACTCCTTACCAACGGCGACTTCAGCCAGGGCAAGGCGGGCTGGTGGGCCGACCCCAACCTCGGCTTCGAGATCGACTGCGCGGGGCATACGGCTGATCCCGCCGCGAGGCTGTACCTGAACGACGGTGGAGACGGCTGGCTTGACTCCAGCGCCATCCCTATCGAGCCAGGGGGAACCTATGAGGCGAGCGGCTGGGCCCGCTTCGCCGCCGGCGCCGCCCCGTTGTCTCGACTGCGCCTCGTCCTGGCCTTCTACGAGACGGCGGATGGAACCGGCCCGCCCCTCCCAGGGGTATGGCCCGAGCCGCTCTCCTACAATGTCACCAACTACACCCCCATGACCACCGGTTCTCAGACGGCCCCAAGCGTGGCCCGCTCCAGCCGCCTGCGAGTAGGCTTGTCGGCGTCAGGGTCAGGCCTGGCCTCAGCCTGTGTGGACGACCTGAGCCTTGAAGGACTACGGCCCTCGCCCACCGAGACGCCCACGCCCACTTCTCCGGCGCCCTCCCGGACGCCCACGTCTCCTCCGACTCCGACCGTGAGCCCTACTGCCACGGCCACGGAGGTTCCCATGCCTTCGGGCTCGATCCTGAACGGGGGCTTCGAGGAAGGGGTGGAGGACATACCCGCCGGCTGGCAGAAGTTCGGCGGCTTCCTTTACCGCTCCGCCGACTTCCCCCGCTCCGGCTCCTTCGCCGGCGCCTTCTCCTCCTTCACCGACTCTACCAAGTGGGTCTATCAGCCCCTCTCGGTCGATCCCGGCCGCTCCTACGCCTTCCACGGCTTCGTTCTGAAGAACGGCCCACCGGAGTCTACCGTCCTCCTCCGCATCTCCTGGTACTCCTCCTCAGACGCCTCCGGCTCCAGCTTCGCCAGTTCGGACTCGCCGGAGTTTCTGTCTGGCAGTGATCCGTCTTTCCGCTACCTTTCCAGCGGCTCTGTGACGGCCCCGCAGGAGGCCCATTCCGCCCGCGCCCGCATCGTTCTCGCTCCCGTTTCGGCTGCTCCTGAGACCATCTACCTGGACGACTTCGCCCTCGAGGAGACGGCTCCGCCCACGCCTACGCCGGAGCCCACGGCGACGGCAACCCCCACGCCCTCTGAGACGGTGACGCCGACTCCTGTATCCCCGGAGCCCACCTCGCTCGCGGCTCCCATGCCCCGCGGCTGGCTGCTGAACGGCGGCTTCGAGGAGGGGGTGGAAGCCACACCCGCCGGCTGGCAGAAGTTCGGCGGCTTCCTCTCTCGCTCCGCCACCTTCCCTCGCTCCGGCTTCTTTGCCGGCGTCTTCTCTTCTGTCAGTACCTCCACCAAGTGGGTCTATCAGCCCCTCTCGGTCGATCCCGGCCGCTCCTATGCTTTCCACGGCTTCGTTCTGAAGAACGGCCCGCCGGACTCTACCGTCCTCCTCCGCATCTCCTGGTACGCCTCCTCAGACGCCTCCGGCTCCAGCTTCGCCAGTTCGGACTCGCCGGAGTTTCTGTCTGGCAGTGATCCGTCTTTCCGCTACCTTTCCAGCGGCTCTGTGACGGCCCCGCAGGAGGCCCATTCCGCCCGCGCCCGCATCGTTCTCGCTCCCGTTTCGGGTGCTCCTGAGACCATCTACCTGGACGACTTCGCCCTCGAGGGGACGGCCTCTCCTACGCCGGCCAGCGGCGGTGAATCGGGAGAGGGTACGCCGCTGGGAGGGCAAGCCGCCGCAGATGAGTCGGAGCCTCCGTCTGGGCCCTCCGCGAGAGAGGGTTCCGGCTCTGGCGGGGGAATCCGGTCATCGGGTCGGGCCTCTGCCACGCCGACGCCGCAGGCCCGGGGGCGGCACGCGTACGAGGATTCGCCCTATGCAGTCAAGATAAGCGAGGTGCTGGCCAACGCCGGGGCCGGCAGCGACGACGCCGCTCGCGAGTGGGTCGAGTTGTACAACGCCGGGCTGGAAAGCGTCGAATTGGGCGGCTGGAGCCTGGCCGACAACGTCGCCGCCGACACCCTGCCGCCGGTGGCGCTTCCGCCAGGGGCGTACGCCGTCGTGGCGGCGTCATCCGACTTCCGGCGTCAGTACCCCGCCTTTCAGGGCGCGCTCCTCGTCCTGGCGGACGGCAGGATCGGCAACGGCCTGGCCAACGAAAGCGACCGTCTCCTCCTCCTCGATGAAGCGGGCCGGCCTGTGGACGCCCTCTCCTACGGCCTGGACCGTGAGTTCTTCGAGCCGCCGTCGCCGGCAGTGCCGCCTGGCCACAGCCTGGAGCGCTTTCCCTCGGACCGCGACACGGATACCGCCGCCGACTTCCGCGACAACGCTTACCCTTCGCCGGGGACGGGCTCAACGGCAGGAATCACACCCACAGTCGCCGCATCACCCATTTCGCAGGTGCGGGGTCAAGCTCTGTCCGCGATCGGAGGCGGAGGCGACCCCTCCTGGCCCTGGCTCCTGCTGGCCGCGGGCCTTGTCTTTGTCGGTGGTACTGGGGCAGGCGCTGCGGGCATCCTTTTCTGGCTGGCCCGCGGGCGGCCTTCCTGAGCCATCGCCTTGCCGCCCTGGAGAGGGTTCCCTATACTATGATCGATTCAAACACGGGCGAAGGAGAGCGGCGGTCCAGGGAAACCAGGCCGGTAAAGACCGCAGGCGGCTGCCGAAGACCATCGCCATCGACGGGCCAGGGGCGTCCGGCAAGAGCGATGTCGGGAATCTCGTAGCCCGCAGGCTTGGCTATCTCTTCTTTGACACCGGGGCTATGTACCGGGCCCTGACCTGGTTGGCCCTCCGGCGCGGGCTGGACCCCGAGGACGAAGAAGCCGTGGGCCGACTGGCCACCGAGACCGTGATGGAGGTCAGCCCCCCGCCGCCGGGAAGCAGAGACCCGCAGGGCAGCGAGCACTGCCGCGTCCGCGTTGACGGTGAGGACGTCACGCCGCATCTGACGGCGCCCGAGGTCGAAGCCAGCGTTTCCCTGGTTTCCCGCGTGCCGGCAGTGCGGCGGGAGATGGTGCGCATGCAGCGCCGACTGGCACAAGGAGGGCCCACCGTCATGGCCGGTCGCGACATCGGCACCACTGTCCTCCCTGACGCCGATCTGAAGGTCTATCTGGACGCCTCGCGGGAGGAGCGAGCCCGCCGGCGCCGGCAGCAGTTGGCCCTGGGGGGGGCGGCGCCCTCCTTTGAGAGCGTACTGGCAGACCTGGAGAAGCGCGACGCTATAGACAGCAGCCGGTCGGTGTCGCCTCTGCGCCCGGCGGCGGACGCTGTCATCATCAAGACCGACGGCCTTAGCCTGGAGGAGGTCGTGGAGAGGGTACTATCCTTGGTGGAGGCGCGAGCTTGATCGTCCCCTTCTTCTACTGGCCGAGCTGGCTACTCGTGCGCCTTATCCTCGCCGTCTATGCACGGGTGGAGGTGGTCGGTGCCGAGAACGTGCCCCGCCGGGGTGGGGTCATCATCGCGTCTAACCACCTCAACAACGCCGACCCCGGAGTGGTGGGGGCTTTCATGCGGCGGCGGGTCGTGTTCATGGCCAAGGATGAGATGTTCCACTGGCCTATCTGGGGTCTCTACGTTCGTGCGATCGGCGCTTTCCCCGTGCGCCGCTTCGAGGCCGACCTGAAAGCCCTGCGACGGGCGGTGCAGGTCGTGCGCCGCGGCCACGCCCTGGTCATGTTCCCGGAAGGCACGCGCAGCAAGACAGGGTCGATGACCCGGGGCCACCCTGGCACAGCCATGGTGGCCCTCCGAACCGGCGCTCCCATCTTGCCCGTGGCCGTCACGGGCACCGAGGTAGTGCAGCTCCCCGGCGCCTTCTTCCGCCCCTTCCGCCGGACCAAGATTCGGTTGGTGGTGGGCCAACCCTTCTTCCTGCCCGCGGCTGGCCGTCCCAGGGCTGAGGACTTTGATCGCTGCACCGACATCATCATGAGCCGCATCGCTGCCATGCTGCCGCCGCAGTACCGCGGCTACTACCAGGACAAGGTGCCACTGCCCACCGAAGTCCCCGTGCAGCAGGCGAAAGCGATCTAGGCGGAGAGAGACATGGAGATCATCACAGCCCGCGACATGGGCTTCTGCTTCGGGGTCCGGCGGGCCGTCGAGATGATGGAAGAGGCAGCCCGGCAGACCGGCGCTCTGACCACCCTCGGTTCCACCGTGCACAACCGTCAGGTCGTGGAGAGGCTGCACCAGCAGGGCATCGAGGTGGTGGCCGATCTCGACGAGATCAACGGCCGGCCTGTGGCTATCACCGCCCACGGCGTGGGCCCGCAGGTGAAGGAGGCCCTGGATCGGCTGGGCGTGCCCGTCATCGACACCACCTGTCCCATCGTCACCCGTTCCCAGCAGTGGGCGAAGCGCCTGGCGAAGGAGGGCTTTGCCGTCATCGTCTTCGGTGACCCCGACCACAAGGAGGTGCGGGGCGTCCTGGGTTGGGCCGACGGCCGGGGCATCGCCATCGCCGACGAGGCGGACCTGGACCGCCTGCCAGACCACCTGCCTTCGCGCATCGCCGTCCTCTCCCAGACCACCCATACCGAGGCCCGCTTCGCTGCCTTCGTCCGGCACCTGTTCGAGACGCGCATGGAGCGCATCAGCGAGCTGCGGGTCATCAACACGCTCTGCAATGCCACCACCAGCCAGCAGGCGGCCGCCCAGGAGCTGGCCCGGCGAGTGGACCTGATGATCGTCATCGGCGGGCGCGAAAGCGCCAACACTCGCCATCTGGCTGAGGTGTGCCGCGAGGAGGGCGTGGAGACCCACCACATCGAGACGGCGGACGAGATCGAGCCCCAGTGGTTGGCTGGCCGCGGGCGGGTCGGCGTCACGGCCGGCGCTTCCACCCCTGACTTCGCTGTGGACGAGGTGATAGCGCGCCTGGAGGAGATGGCAGCCCGTCTGGAGGCGGCACCCCGAACCTGAGGCCGGCCGGGGACGAGATGCACTTTCCCCCTGGCCATGAGCAGGCGGCTCTGCAGCAAGCGCCAGTCATTGGCCAGCCATCCGGCGCGGGTGCTACCGGGCGCGCTAACAACACCACCCTGTCAGGTGCGAGCCTCTGTTGTTGCGTCCGAAGCCGCAGGGCTCGGACGATCCCACCTCGGTCTGTGTCAGCGGACGTATGCCTAGGCGCGTACGGCCTGCGGGCTGCCGGTGATGGCGCTGAGTTCGTCCAGCACATTGAAGTGCCGGATCTGGAAATCCGAGAAGGCCGGATTCGAGGTGAGGTCAGCGACCATCTGGCTGTTCAGATAGTCCTCGGCGGCCTGCCGGCTCGCGAAGACGTGGAATCCTCCAAGCGTTGGTCCATCCTGAATCCAGGTCTTTGCCACGAGGCCCGTTACGCGCTTGAGCGCGTTCGCGTAGTCAGTGAACGGCCCCTTCAAGTCATCGAGACCGACCGCGGATGAGAACGTAATGAATACCGCGTGCATGGCATGAGCCTCCCTTCTGCTGGCTGTTTCCGCCGGTTCAGCGATGGGTGCTAGATAGCACAGGCCTTGCGCCCCTGTCAAGGGGACGAGCTACTGCCCCACCGGAATGTTGGCCCCATCCGAGAGACCCCTGGCTTTGTGCCCTGACCTGACCCCAGGGGGCTTGCACGTGGCGGGCCGTGGGCTAAAATGCGTCAGGACGCGCCAAGCGGCGCCTCCGGGCAGACTTGCGTGGTGGGAGAAGGGGGAAGCGCCTGTGTGCGGCATCATGGGCTACGTAGGCCTGAGACCGGCGGCACCCCTCCTTCTGGAGGGCCTCGGCCGCCTGGAGTACCGGGGCTACGATAGCGCCGGCATCGCCGTCCTCGACGACACAGGCGATCTCCGCGTCAGCAAGCGCGTCGGCAAGCTCAACGAGCTTGTTCTCTCCTTAGAGGGGCAAGCCCCGTCCGGTCACCTGGGCATCGGGCACACCCGCTGGGCTACTCACGGCCGGCCCAGCCAGGACAACGCACACCCCCAGCAGGACTGCGCGGGCGACATCGTCGTCATCCACAACGGCATCGTCGAGAACTACCTGACCCTCAAGCGTGAGCTTCAGGGGGCGGGGCACCGTTTTACCTCAGAGACGGACACGGAGGTCATCCCCCACCTGATCGAGAGCCACCTGGCGGAGGGCGAGGACCTGGTAGCCGCCGTCCGCCGCACCATCGCCCAGATTGAGGGCGCCCACGCCATCGTCGTCATGAGCCGTCGCGAGCCGGGGGCGCTGGTGGCAGCGCGGGTGGGCAACGCCGGCGGCGTAACAGTGGGCTACGGCCAGGACGAGATGTTTGTGGCCAGCGACCTACCTGCCCTGCTGCCTCATACCCGTCGCGTCGTTTTCCTGGCCGACCGGGAGGTAGCCCTTGTCCGCCGCTCCGGCGCCGACTACTGGTCGGCCGCGGGCGAGGTGCTTGCGCTGGAGCCCCAGACCCTCCCCTATGACCCGGTGACCGCCGCCAAGGGCGTCTACAAGCACTTCATGCTCAAGGAGATCATGGAGCAGCCGGAGGCCATCCTCGACACCATCCGGGGCCGTGCCCAGTTCGAGCTGCCGGCCGTGGAGCTGGAAGAGGTACCCTTCTCGGACCAGGAGCTCCGCTCGCTGGAGCGGGCCGTTTTGGTGGGGATGGGGACCAGCCTTCACGCCGCCATGGTTGGTCGCCACTACTTCGAGCATATCGCGGGCCTCTCAGCCGAGGTGGACAACTCCTCCGAGTTCCGCTACCGGGACCCCCTCGTTGGGCCTGACACCCTGGTGGTCTCCATCGGCCAGTCGGGGGAGACAGTGGATACGCTGGCGGCCATGTCCGAGGCCGGGAGCAAGGGGGCGCGCCAGGTGACCATCTGCAATGTGGTGGGCAGCCAGGCCACCCGCGTGGCCGAGGGGGCCGTCCTCACACGCTGCGGCCTGGAGATCGCCGTCGCCAGTACCAAGACCTTCACCTCGGCCATTGCGGCCCTCTACCTCCTGGCCTGCCACCTGGGTCGCCGCCGCGACCACCTGGACGACCTGCAGTTGGCGGGTCTGCTGGACCCTCTGGCGAGGATCCCCCACCTGGTGGGGGAGGTCCTTAAGCAGGACGCAGAGTTCGAACGGCTGGCCCATCTCTTCTTCCGACAGCAGAACTTCCTCTTCCTGGCCCGGGGGATCCAGTATCCCATCGCTATGGAGGGGGCCCTCAAGCTCAAGGAGGTCAGCTACATCCACGCCGAGGGCTACCCCGCTGGCGAGATGAAGCACGGCCCCATTGCGCTTATTGATCAGAGCATGCCGGTGGTGGCCATCGCCGTGCGCGACGGGCTATACGACAAGATGCTTGCCAACATCGAACAGGTGAAGGCCCGCGACGGTGTGGTCATCGCGCTGGCCACGGAGGGCGACACAGAGATAGCGGGCAAGGCGGACCATGTCATCTACTTGCCTCAGACATCACCGCTGCTGATGCCCATTCTGGCGGCGGTGCCTCTCCAGCTCCTCGCCTACCACATCGCGCTGCGACGGGGCTGCGACGTGGATCAGCCGCGCAACCTGGCTAAGACCGTCACGGTGGAGTAGCGAGCCGGCGTGGTCGAAGAGCCGGAATGAAGACCTTCTGTCTGCTTTGGGAAAGAGTAGGGCTTACCCCTATACTGAACCGGCCGTTCCCTCCGTGATATAATACGGGGCCCCTATTGGGGCGTACCCGGCCCAAGAACGTCAGTTGGCTGGGGCTTCGGCCGTATTCCCGAAGCCCTGAGATTATACGTGGAGGTCCGCTTCGATGAAGAATAATAAGGCCATCGTGTGGTTCCAGGATGTCGGCAAGGATGACGTAGGCCTCGTGGGGGGCAAGGGAGCCAACCTGGGTGAGATGACACAGGCCCAGGTTCCCGTGCCGCCCGGATTCATAGTCACCGCCGGGGCCTACTTCCGTTTCCTGGAGTCCTCTGGCCTCCGCCCCAAGATCGAGAAGATGCTGGCTGGCCTGGATCACCGCAACAACGACGCGCTGCAGAAGGCCTCTCAGCAGATCAAGCAGGTGATCATCGATACGCCCATGCCGGCGGAGCTGGCCAGCCAGATCAGGGACGCCTATCGCAAGCTGGGCGGCGCTGTGGCCGTGCGCAGCTCTGCCACGGCTGAGGACCTCCCCAGCGCCTCCTTCGCCGGCCAGCAGAGCACCTTCCTCAACATAGAGGGTGAGGACAACGTCGTTGAAGCGGTCAGAGCATGCTGGGCCTCGTTGTTCGAGGCCAGAGCTATCTTCTACCGCGTCGAGAACGGCTTTGAGCACATGAAGGTGGGTATCGCGGTACCTGTCCAGCACATGATCCAGTCGGAGCGCTCCGGCGTCATGTTCACCGTCGAACCCGACACCAGCGATGCGACGAAGATCTACATTGAAGCCGTCTGCGGGCTGGGCGAGGCCATCGTCTCTGGCGAGGTCACCCCGGATGAGTACACAGTCGAAAAAAAGAGCCTCAAGATCTTGAGCAGCAAAGTCGCCACCCAGGAACGGCAGCTGGTTCGTCGCAAGAGCGGTGAGCGGGAAGAGCTGGACACCAACGTCTGGGTGGAGGTGCCCGCCGCCCTGCGCGGGAGCCGGAAGCTCACCGACGACGAGGTCGTGAAGCTGGCGGAGATCGCCCGTCGCCTGGAGCAGCACTACGGCGTACCCCAGGACATTGAGTGGGCCAGACAGGATGCCCATTTCTACATAGTCCAGACCCGCCCTGTGACCACCATCCGCAAGGTGGAGGAAAGGGAGGCCGTGGAGGAGACAGCGCCCGTCCTCCTGGAGGGCTCCCCGGCCAGCCCCGGCGTCGAAGCCGGTCCGGTCAAGATCATCGTGGACGCGTCAGAGATCGGGAAGGTGGAGAAGGGCGACATCCTTGTCGCTGAGATGACCACGCCCGACTTCGTGCCGGCCATGAAGCGAGCGGCAGCCATCATCACCGACCGCGGCGGGCGCACCGCCCACGCCGCCATCGTCAGCCGCGAGTTGGGCATCCCCTGCGTGGTGGGCACGGGGAACGCCACCAAGACCCTGCGCAATGGGCAGATCGTGACCGTGGACGGCGCCCGGGGCCGGGTCTATGACGGCCGCGCCGAGGCCAGCCTGGCCTGGGCCACCGAGGAGAAGGAACGCTATGCGGCGGCCGCCAGCCTCAAGACCAGGACCAGGGTCTACGTGAACCTGGCCGAGCCCGAACTGGCCGAGGTCATCGCTGCCCGCAACGTGGACGGTGTCGGCCTCCTCCGGGCCGAGTTCATCGTCGCTCAGATCGGGGAGCACCCCCGCCTGGCCATCGACGAGGGCCGCTCAGAGGAGTACATCGAGAAGCTGGCCGACGGCTTGCGCAAGTTCGCCAGCGCCTTCAACCCCAGGCCCGTCGTCTACCGCATGACCGACTTCAAGACTAACGAATACGCTAACCTCCGTGGCGGCGAGCGCTACGAGTTGCCGGAAGAGAACCCCATGATCGGCTACCGGGGCGCCTCCCGCTACGTCGCCGACGTGGACGTCTTCAAGCTGGAGGTAGAGGCCATCAAGCGGGTGCGCCGCGAGTACAAGAACCTCTGGGTCATGATCCCCTTCGTGCGCACCCCTGCGGAGCTGGCGGGCGTGCGCGACCTCATGGCTCAGAACGGGCTCACCCAGTCGGAGGACTTCAAGCTCTGGATGATGGCCGAGGTGCCTTCCAACGTCTTCATCCTCGACCGGTTCATCGACGTGGGCATCGACGGCATCTCTATCGGCTCCAACGACCTCACCCAGCTCATCCTGGGCATCGACCGGGACAGCGAGCGGCTGGCCAAGCTGTTCGACGAGCGGGATGAGGCGGTGATGATAGGCCTGGAGAAGCTGATCACTACCGCTCGGCGCCGGGGCATCACATCTTCCATCTGTGGCCAGGCGCCCTCCGACTACCCGGAGCTTGCTCAGAAGCTGGTGGAGTGGGGCATCACGTCCCTCTCTGTGAACCCGGACGTCATAGACAAGACGCGGCAGCTCATCCACGACCTCGAGCAGAAGGTGGGAGCAACGGCAACATAGGGCGCGCCGAGGCGCGTCGGCGTGACCAAGCTGCGCCTGATCTAGACCGCGCGAAGATCGGAGTGACCACCAAAGGACGCCCGCCTCAACAGGTGGGCGTCCTTGCACGTCCGCGCTCCTTCAGGTCAGGGCACCAGGTGCTTTCACGCTCGGACTGAGGCTTAGCCCCTTCTCGTGGTGTGGTGGCAGGGGTACAATGCGGCCGATGCAGCCCCACGAGTCGGTCCGGGCCCGGCTGGAGGAGACGGAGCGCCAGCTCTCGCCCTTCGCCGCGCGCAGCTTCGAGAGCCGGGGCCGCGAGCACCCGGAGGGGCCTTCCCCCGTCCGCACGGAGTTCCAGCGCGACCGCGACCGCATCATCCACAGCAAGGCCTTCCGGCGTCTCAAGCACAAGACCCAGGTCTTCATCGCCCCCGCCGGCGACCACTTTGTCACGCGCCTCAGCCACACCCTGGAGGTGGCGCAGATCGCCCGCACCGTCGCCCGCGCCCTGAACCTGAACGAGGACCTGACCGAGGCCGTCGCCCTGGGCCACGACCTGGGCCACACGCCCTTCGGCCACACCGGCGAGGACGCCCTGGCCGAGCTCCTGCCCGGCGGCTTCCGCCACAACGAGCAGAGCCTGCGGGTGGTCACCCACCTGGAGAAGAGCGGCCAGGGGCTCAACCTCACCTGGGAGGTCCGCGACGGCATCCTCAAGCACTCCAAGCCCCGGGAGGACATCCTGGCCGAGGGCAGCGGCCTCCCGGAAACCCTGGAGGGGCAAGTCGTTCGCCTGGCCGATTCCGTCGCCTACCTGAACCACGACATCGCCGACGCCATCCGCGCCGGCCTCCTGCGGGAGGAGGACCTGCCCCACTCCGTCCGCGAGACGCTGGGCAGCAGCCACTCTCAGCGTATCAACAGCCTGGTATGCGACATTGTTGACCACTCGTGGGGTGCCTCCGGCCTTGCTGACAGTGACGCCCAACCCCAGATCGGCATGAGCGCGGAGATGGCCGCTGCCGCCAACGAGCTGCGCGACTTCATGTTCGAGAACGTCTACCTCTGGGAGGGCGCGCGCCCCGAGGCCTCCCGCGCTCGTGGCGTGGTATACTTTCTGTTCGACTACTACCTGGCGCATCCTGGCGAAATCGTTTCCGACTTCGTGCGGCCGGACGACCCGCCGGAGCGCCGGGCCGCTGACTATATCGCCGGTATGACGGACCTCTTCGCCGAAAAGACGGCTGCTGAGTTGGGGTTCCGCTCCTGACCAGTGGACAGCCAGGCGGATAGAGTGCTGTGCGCACTCCAACCCTCTGCTACAATGCCGTCGTGAGTACCGGACGCCCGTTCGCCGGGCAGGCCAGGGTCTGAGAGTCCCGTGCCTAGGCTTCTACGCAACCCCCTCGTTCTCGGCGGCTTGGCCATCGTGCTGGCCGTCGTCGCCGCCATTGTCGTCGCTGTCCTCTTCAGCGAGGGCGAAGAGGAGACAGTCATCGCGACACCCCCCGCAGAGACCTCCACGCCCGGCAGCGCGCCCACACGGACTCCCGTGCTGCTGGAAGGGATGAAAGCACGCGCCCTCTCTACCCTCACCGTGCGTGCTGGTCCCGGCAGCGGCTACATCAGCCTGGGCATCGCGCGCCGCGATGCAGAACTGGAAGTAGTGGGCAAGAACGGGGAGGAAACCTGGCTGGCGATATCTTACCCTCCACGTTCCCGGCTCACGGGATGGGTGGCGGCAGACGGCGTCGAGCTGGAGGGGAGCTTGGCGAGCCTACCCGTGGCTACGCCGGAGTCGCTGGTGTTGCCCGCCGTGCCCACCTACACCGGGGGTGTCTACGTGGAAGAAGAGCCGGACCTGACGCCCACGCCGGAGGCTTCTGCGCTGCCCGACCTCATCATCAGTGATGCTCGCCTCTCGGGGGGGGAGCTGGTGGTCACGATCACGAACCAGGGCACCGCCGACGCCAGTGCGCCCATCGACGTTGCCGTATACAGTGGCGACGGCTCTACCCTCCTCCGACTGGCCCGCGTCGGCGAGTCCCTGCCCGCCGGCGCCAGCGTCGATCTTGCCACCCAGTACGAGCCCGCCGGAGGCCCGCAGCGGCTGCTCATCCGCATCGATCCGGCCAACCGCGTGCAGGAGATGAGTGAGGACAACAACGATGTTGTTTTCGGCGTCTCCGGGCTCCCTGCCTCGCCGTCGCCGACGGCGCCGCACCGCTCGCCCACCGCCACTGCGACACCGAGGCTCGGGTACCCAGTGTTCACGCCAACACCAACGATACCTACCCGTACACCCACGAAGACCCCGACCAAGCCCGTGCCCACGCTCGTCCCGACGGCCCAGGGCACGCCAGAGGGCGGAGGCTAGGGGAACCTTGCCTGCCCATCGACAGGCCCGCCTGCCCGCCGGCAGGTAGGCAGGCGAGTTCTCCAAGAGAGGGTAGCGGTCGCCTAGCAGGGCCGTGGGACCCACTGATACACTGACGAGCGCCGCGGTGAGGCGTCGCCGGAGAAGAAGAGTGGCCGGAACCCGGGCCGACGACAGGAAAGAGGAGATTCGTTGCAGGCTGGAGAAGGCCCGCACAGGACTCTTCGAGGCCATTGGCGGCCTGACCGAGGAGCAGATGCGGCGCCGACCCGGCCCCGGTTGCTGGTCCGTGGCCGAGGTCATGGCCCATTTGCCGGTCTGGGAGAGGCAGGTGCTGCGCCAGGCTGATTCGCTGCGACAGGTGGCCGGCCTGCCCGTCGTCTTCCCCTCCCAGGCCGAGCGCGAGGAAGCGGCCAGCCGGGGCCGCCGGTTGCCCCCGCCTGGTATCGTCCACGATCTGGTGGCGGCCCGCTACGAGACGCTGACCTTCCTGGAGGGGCTCACCGCGCGGGAGCTCGACCGGCGTGGGCATCACCAAGAGGAGGGTGACCTGACGGTGGCGCGGATCCTAACCGCCATCGCCGAGTACGAGGAGGAGCAGGTGGTCCGGATCCAGCAACTGCGAGAGGAGCTGGGCCTGCCCGTCCGGCAGGCGGGCCTGCCTATCGGGAACGCGGGCCTGCCCGGCGGGAAGACAGGCCCGGCGCTGTCAGCCCCCCAGTGTAAGCTTTCCGGCCGTAGTGCGTTTACAGGGATGGGCAACCCTCCATGAGCACTGTCGATGAAGTCAAGCAGCGTCTAGACATAGTGGACGTGGTGAGCCAGCACGTCGCCCTCCAGAAGGCGGGGCGCAACTTTCGCGCCCTCTGCCCCTTCCACAGCGAGCGCACGCCCTCTTTCTACGTCTTCCCGGACCGCCAGACGTGGCACTGCTTCGGCGCCTGCGGCACGGGTGGCGACATCATCAGCTTCGTGATGAAAAAGGAGGGGCTGGAGTTCCGGGCCGCCCTGGAGCTCCTGGCCCAGCGCGCTGGCGTCGCACTCCGTGCCCCTTCGGCTGAGCAGGAGGACCCCCGTCGGGAGATCTTGCGCCGCGCTAACGAGGCAGCGGCTCACTTCTTCCACCACCAGCTCCTCAACAGCCCCGATGCAGTCTCCGCTCTTCAGTATGTGCGGGACCGCGGTCTGGATCAGGAGACCATCGTCTCCTTCCAGATGGGCTACGCCCCCGACTCCTGGGACGGACTGAAGGGGCACCTGTCGGGCCAGAGTTTCGAGGAGGGGGACCTGCTGGCGGCCGGCCTCCTGGTGGAAGGCGAACGCGGCCCCTATGACCGTTTCCGCGGGAGGCTCATGTTCCCCATCCGGGACGAGCGCGGCCGCGTGGTGGGCTTCGGCGCACGGGCCCTGGACGACAGCGTTCCTAAGTACCTGAATACGCCGCAGAGTCCGATATTTGACAAGGGAGGGATTCTGTACGCCCTGGACAGGGCCAGGGAACACATCCGGAGCAGCGGTCAGGCCGTAATCGTGGAGGGCTACATGGACGCCATCGCCGCCCACCAGCACGAGCTGGGCAATGTGGTGGCTTCCATGGGCACCGCCATCACCGAGAGGCAGGTAGGCCTTCTCAAGCGCCATACGAGGAACCTGATCCTGGCCCTGGACGCCGACCTGGCGGGCAGCGAGGCCACCCTCCGTGGCGTGCAGGTGTTACAGGTTCCCGTCGATGCCGATGACAGGACGGTCATCGCCGTGCCCACCTGGCGCGGGCTCATACGGCACCAGGAAGTCCTGGCCACGGAGATACGCGTCATCACGCTGCCCCCCGGCACCGATCCCGACGAGGTCATCCGCCGCGACCCCGATGAATGGCGGCGGCTCGTCGAGAAGGCGAAGCCCGTGGCCGACCACCTCTTCGAGGCCATGGCGGTGCGACTCAAGGGTGTGTCCAGCCCCCTGGAGCGCTCGCGGGCGGCTATGGAGCTGGTGCCCGTGCTGGAGGGCCTGACGGACCCTGTGGTCCAAGCCACCTACGTGCAGCGGCTGGCGCGCGTCCTGGAACTGGACACGGCTGGAGAGGAGACGGTGCTGCGCGCCCTCCGCCGGCGAGGCCGCCGTGCGCCAGCAGCGGCCGAGGAACCCGGCAGCCAGCCAGCGCTACGGCCGGCACCCCGCGAGCCTCGAGAGGAGTACCTGCTGGCGCTCCTCCTCCTCCACCCGGTCCTGCGTGGACAGGGACAGGCCATCTCGCCGGACCTCTTCTCGCTGAGTGAGAACCGCCAGCTCTTTGAGGCCTGGCGGGTCGCCGCCGGCCAAGAAGCAGAAGACGTAATGGAGGAGATCCGTCGCTTGCTCCCGGAGGAGCTACACGGGCACCTGGAGAACGTGCTGGCGCGCAGGATACCGCCGTTCCAGGCCGGAGAGGCGGAGAGGGCGTTGGAAGATTGTATCTGGCGCATGGAACAGCGTAAACTAGAATTAGAGAAGCTGGCTAGCAGCCTGGCCCTGGCTGAGTCCGAGCAGGAGGTGGGTCCGGCCCGTCTGGCCGAGCTCGCCATGTCTATCCAGGAAGGTACGCTCCCCTCCAGTCAGGAGGCCGATTCCACCCTCGAGGCCGCCACCGCCCTCGTCGAGGACACAGAGGCCGGTATCAGGGTTCACCGCCGTCCCCTGGAGAGGGATCGTAACAAGACGAGGGAGCAACCAGCCCAGGAGGGGTGACAGGGAGGATGATCGGTAGATCCCAGAACGGAGAAGACCCGGAACGTGTCTTCATTCGGGGCAAGCCGTCGCGCCAGGGGGTCGATGACGAGTTCGTTGACGCAGCGGACTCCGACGAAGAGGAGCCCGTAGTGGAGGTTCTCCCGCATTTCTCCGAAGCCGACACGCATGAGGAGGAGATCGTCCCTCCCCTGGCACGAACAGGGCACCGGACACCCGGTGAGGCCGCTGAACTCTTCGCTGAGCCCGCCGTCAAGGTTGAGGAGGAGGAAGAGCCGGAGCGAGAGCTAGAAGCGGTAGCCCTGGAGGACCAGGAGGGCATCGATGATCCCGTCCGAATGTACCTCCGCGAGATCGGCAAGGTGTACCTCCTTTCCGCCGAGGATGAGAAGCGCCTGGCCCGCCAGATGGAGGAGACCAAGCATGTCGAGCGCATCGAGAAGCGGTGGGCGGAGGAACACGGCCGACCTCCTGCGGGCGCCGAAATCACACTCGCCATTCTCCAGGAGCTCTTGCAGTTCAGGCGCGTTTTCGAGAGCGTGGTCAAGCACCTGAAGCTGGGCAAAGACTCCCTTCCCCAGCACATCGCCGACCCTACATTCCGTCGGGCCGTGGACGGTGAGATGGACCTGGACCTGGCGCAGCACGTGGCGCAGAGCCTGCGCCTTGAACCCATTCAGGCCGAGCAGGCGCTGGTCCGCCTCTCCATCATCACCCACATTCTGAGTCCTGAGCTGCTGGCGCCGGTGGCGCGAGAGGGGGGCGGCGACAAGAAGCTGTTGCCTCCGCCCTGGCATGTCCTGGACCGGCTGGCGCGGCACGAGCCCTTCTTCCGGGACCACTTCTCCCGCCTCAAGGAGGAGGGGCACAAGGCGGAGAAACGGCTGACGGAGGCTAACCTGCGCCTGGTAGTGAGCGTGGCCAAGAAGTACATCGGGCGGGGCATGTCGCTGCTCGATCTCATCCAGGAAGGGAACATCGGCCTCATCCGGGCCGTGGAGAAGTTCGACTACCGTAAGGGCTACAAGTTCAGCACCTACGCCACCTGGTGGATCCGGCAGGCCATTACCCGTGCCATCGCCGACCAGGCCCGCACCATCCGCATCCCGGTGCACATGGTGGAGACCATCAACAAGCTGGTGCGCGTCAGCCGCCGCCTGGTCCAGGAGTATGGCCGCGAGCCGACCAGCGAGGAGATCGGGCGTGGGATGGAGATCACGTCCGATAAGGTGAGGGAGATCATCAAGGTTTCCCAGGAACCGGTCTCCCTGGAGACGCCCATCGGCGAAGAGGAGGACAGTCACCTGGGCGACTTCATCGAGGACCACGGCGCCCTGGCGCCAGCCGATGCCGCCTCTCATCAGCTCCTGAAGGAGCAGGTGATGGACGTGCTCGGCAGCCTCACCCCCCGGGAGCGAAAGGTGCTGGAGCTGCGCTTCGGTCTGGAGGACGGCCGCAGTCGCACCCTGGAAGAGGTGGGGCGTGAGTTCCACGTCACCCGCGAGCGCATCCGCCAGATCGAGGCAAAGGCGCTGCGCAAGCTGCGCCACCCCTCGCGCAGCAAGAAGCTCAAGGACTACCTCGAGTAGCCACCCCGCGGCCCACAAGTCATCCCGTAGGGGCCGAGCTTTAGCTCGGCCCAGGACAGAGCTGAAGCTCTGTCCCTACGGGTGGCCAATCATGTCGGCCTATTCTCTCAATCACCATAAGCCTGGCTTTCTGCCCCTGCAGAGGCGGCCGGTGAGCCGCGTCTTTCCCAGGCGTAGAGCCCTTGTAGTTGACACCTAGCGCCCTTTGGTTAGGATCAGGCTCAGCAACCTGCTCCAGACCTTCTCGCAGCACACACGCGCCGCCGTTCATGGAAAGGGATAGGGAGAGGCAGCTCGATGGTTCAGCGCAGGAATGAGCCCAGCGCCCTCGGCGACATCCGGGTCCTGGACCTCAGTGGGGAGATGGGGATGTACTGCGGCAAGCTCCTCGCCGACCTGGGGGCCGACGTCATCAAGATCGAGCCGCCCGGGGGCGACCCGGCCCGGCGCGTAGGCCCCTTCTACCATGATGAGCCCGACGTTGAGAAGAGCCTCGCCTTCTTCTACCTCAACACTAGCAAGCGTGGCATCACGTTGAACCTGCAACTCAGCGACAGCAGGGAGCTGTTCCGACGGCTGGTGAGCACGGCCGACGTGGTGGTGGAGAGCTTTCCCCCTGGCTACCTGGACGGTCTGGGCCTCGGCTACCAGGGCCTCTGCCAGATCAGGCCCGACATCATTCTCACCTCCGTCACCGGCTTCGGGCAGTGGGGTCCCCATGCCCGCTACAAGGCGCCCGACATCGTCGGGGTGGCCATGAGCGGCGTCCTGTGGCTGGCTGGCTACGTCGATGACCCGCCGAACCTGCCCTATGGCAACCAGGGCTACCTCTCCGCGTCCATCCAGGCCGCGGCCGGTACGCTCATGGCCCTCTACCACCGGGACGTCACGGGCGAGGGCCAGCAGGTGGACGTCTCTGTGCAGGAGGCCTTGTCCATCGCTCAGGAGACGGCCATGCAGACCTGGGACATGAACCAGGCCGTACGCTGCCGCGAGGGAGCAAGCCGCCTGGGGCTCGTTGTCCCCGGCATCGGCCCCTACCAGTGCAAGGACGGCTGGGTCTTCTCCTACATCGGCACGCCGGGCGGAGCTACCTGGAGCGAACTCCTGGACTGGATGATCGAGGAGGGGGCCGCCGAAGACCTCGTAGAGGAACCACACCGCTCGCTGGCGGAGAACATCAACATGCGCTTCATCACCGGCCTCATGCTCGACCTGAGCTCCGCCGTAGAAAAACTGCTGAACCTCCAGCACGTCGATGAGGTGCTGAGGCGCTTCTTCGCCGCCAGGAACAAGTGGTACGTCTACGAGGAGGGCCAGAGACGCCGGCTGCTCATCGGGATCGTCAGCACGCCCAAAGACCTGGCGGAGAACCGCCAGTTGGCTTTTCGAGAGTTCTTCCAGGGGGTCCACCACCCGGAGCTGAACGATACTCTGCGGTACCCGGGGCCGCCGGTGCGCATGGCGGAGACGCCCTGGCGCATGCGCCGCCGGCCGCCCCTCGTCGGCGAGCACAACGAGGAGATCTACTGCGGCGAGCTGGGGCTCCGGCCGGAGGAAGTGGCCCTGCTCTATGCCCGGGGAGCCATCTGACAACGGATGGCGAATCGGCCGTAAGGGCGAACCTTTAGGTCCGCCCGTACGAGGTCTTTGGAGCTGACATGTCTGATGCAGTGCTCCCCCTAACCGGCGTCAAAGTAGCCGACTTCTCCTGGTTCGGCGCCGGGCCCATCTGCGCCGCCGTTATGGCCTACTACGGCGCCGAGGTGGTGCGAGTGGAGTCGGAGACGCGGGTGGACGGCCTGCGCACCCTCATACCCTTCGCCACGGGCAAGACCGGCTACAACGTCAGCGGCTGGTTCAACAACTACAACGCTGGCAAGTGGTCCCTCACCCTCAATCTCAACACGGCCCGGGGACGCGAGCTGGCCCATGAGCTGGTGCGCTGGTCCGACGTCTTCCTCACCAACTTCACGCCCAGCGTCATCGAGCGCTGGACCCTCACCTACGAGGACCTGGTGAAGGTGAAGCCGGACATCATCGCCGCCTACCAGCCCATGCAGGGCTTCGATGGTCCCCATCGTGACTTCCTCGGCTTCGGCGCCGTCCTCACCCCGACGGCGGGCTTCAGCCATCTAACCGGGTTCCCCCACAGCCCGCCCATCGGCACGGGGACGAACTACCCGGACTACGTCATCAACCCCATCCATACCCTGACCGCCATCCTTGCCGCCCTGCGCTACCGTCGAAAGACCGGCAAGGGACAGCGCATCGAGCTGGCCCAGGTCGAGTCGGCGGCCTGCGCCCTGGGCCCCGCGCTCATGGACTACACCGTCAACGGCCGCGTACAGGAGCGGGCCGGCAACCGGTCGCCCTATGCGGCGCCGCACGGCGCCTTCCGCTGCCAGACCCTCATCGGCGCCGGCTTCCTGGGCACCGACGAGGAGCGCTGGTGCGTCATCGCCGTGTACACCGACGAGGAGTGGCGCGCCCTCTGCCGTGTCATGGGCGACCCGCAGTGGACCCGCGACGAGCGCTTCGCCACCTTCCGGGCGCGCAAGGAGAACGAGGACGAGCTGGAGAGGCTGATCGAGGCCTGGACGAGCACGAGGACGCCCGAGGAGGTAATGGAGAGCCTCCAGGCCGCCGGCGTGCCGGCCGCCGTCGTCCAGAACGCCCGCGACGTGCTGGACAGCGACCCCCACCTGAAGGAGCGCGGGTACTACGTCTACCTGGACCACCCGGAGGCGGGCCGCACCGCCTACGATAGCGCCGGCTTCCGCCTCTGCAAGACGCCGGGTGCCTACCGCTCGCCGGCCCCCTGCCTGGGCGAGCACACCGAGTACGTCTGCAAGGAGATCCTCAAGCTCTCCGACGAAGAGATCGCCCAGCTCGTGATCGATGAGGTGCTGCGGTAGGGCTTTCCGCCGAGGGGTCTTTCGGCGAGGGAAGCCTGTTGTCTCTCCTCTGTGCTATCCTGATCTCCACCCTTTCCAGAGAGGAGTCACCCCATGGCGCAGATCGACGGCGGAGACCTGGTGGCCCGCACGCTCAAGCAGGAGGGCATCGACTGCATCTTCACCCTCTGCGGCGGCCACGTCATGAACATCTATAACGGCTGCCTGGACCAGGGCATCCGCGTCGTGGACGTCCGCCACGAGCAGGCCGCCGGCCACGCCGCCGAGGGCTGGTCGCGCATCACCCGCCGGCCCGGCGTCGCCGTCGTCACCGCCGGCCCCGGCGTCACCGACGCCGTGACGGCCGTCGCCAACGCCTACCAGAACCGCAGCCCCCTGGTGCTCATCGGCGGGGCGGCGCCCCTGGCCCAGTCCCAGATGGGCGGCCTCCAGGAGATGGAGCAGGTGGACCTGATGAAGCCCATCACCAAGTGGGCGGGCACCGTCTACCACACCCAGCGCATCCCCGAGTACCTCCAGATGTGCTTCCGCATCGCCATGACCGGTCGCTACGGGCCCTGCTTCCTGGAGATGCCGGCCGACGTCCTCTTCGGCCGCGTCGAGGAGGGCGACGCGCCCATCGCCCAGAGCTATCGAACCGAGGGCCGCGTCCAGGGCGACGGGCGTCTGGTGGCTCAGGCGACCGCCCTGCTCGAAAAGGCGGAGCGACCGGTGGTGATGGCCGGCAGCCAGGTCTACTGGTCCGCCGCGGCGGACGCCCTGCGCCGGCTCATCGAGCGGCTGGGGGCGCCGGTGTACCTGAACGCCATGGGCCGGGGCTCCATCCGCCAGGACCACCCGCTGTTCTTCTCGCGCACCCGCCGCGCCGCCCTCAGCGAGGCCGACGTGGTGCTGGTCATCGGCACGCCCCTGGACTTCCGCCTGCGCTTCGGCCGCGCCTTCAGCGACCAGTCGAAGATCATCCAGGTGGACGTGGACCCCACGGAGATCGGCCGCAACCGGCCCTTCGACATCGGCATTGAGGGCGACGCCGGTGCTGTCCTGGAGCAGATGCTGGCCGAACTGGGCGACCGTCCGCCTGCGGCGGACCGCGACGGTGGCGCCTGGGTGAAGGGCCTGCGCGAGAAGGAGGACCAGGTCTGGGAGATGCGCCAGCAGTGGCTCCACTCCGGCGCCGTCCCCATCCACCCGCTGCGCCTCTGCCAGGAGATGGCCGCCTTCGTGGACGACGACACACTGGTGGTGGGCGACGGCGGCGACATCGTCAACCTGGCGGCCCAGGTCCTGCCCATCAACCACCCCGGCCAGTGGTTCGACCCGGGGCCCATGGGTACCCTGGGCGTCGGCACCGGCTTCTCGATGGCGGCCAAGATCGCCTGCCCGGAGAAGAAGGTCCTGATGGTGAACGGCGACGGCACCTTCGGCCTCAACGGCTTTGAGTTCGACACCTTCGTCCGCCACAACCTGCCCGTGGTGTCGGTGGTGGGCAACGACCGCCAGTGGGGGCAGATCACGGTGGGCCAGGTGCAGATGTACGGCCGCGAGCGGGCGGTGGCCTCCATCCTGGCCGACAACGCCCGCTACGACCGGGTGGTAGAGGCCCTGGGCGGCCACGGCGAGTTCGTGACGGAGCCGGCTGAGATAAAGCCCGCCATCGAGAGGGCGTTTGCCTCCGGCAAGCCGGCCTGCGTCAACGTCATCACCGACCCGGAACCGCCCGGCGTCCGCGGCGGCTACGAGTTCATGTAGTATGGAATAGGCCACAGACGGACACAGATTGGCACAGATTGGCGTTGACAGGGCCCGGCGGTCTGCAAATCTGTGTTTGTCTGTGTGAATCTGTGGCGATCTAGTTGTAGGGGCGGAGCTTTCCCGCCGAAGGCGGGTCCGCCTCTGGCGGAAGCTCCGCCCTGGGGGCGGGGCGTGCGGCGGCCGGAGTTGACCGATGGAACGAGAGAGCTGGGAAGAGGAGCCTGAGGAGGGCTGGGACGAGGAGGAGTGGGACCCCAACCGTCCCGAGGACTCCGACTATGACCTGTCGGAGTCGGCGGGCTACGCTGGCTACGACTCCAGCCGGCAGTTCCCCTCGCGGACGGTGGTCATCATCGTCTCCCTGATACTGGTGGTTGTCCTCCTTGCGCCCTTCCTCCTGCGCCTGATGCGGTAGGGACTGCCTTGGGCCAAGGCGGAACTACGCGCGCGAGCCTGTGGAAAGCACAATAGACGGCTCTCTGTCGCTGTGGCACCTGACTAGCCGCGAGGAGACGTAGCGGAGGGCTTTAGCCCTCCACCGTGGAAGGCTGAAGCCTTCCGCTACACAACCGGGCAGGGATAAGGGCGAAACCCGCAGGGGCGCAGCCCGCCACGGCGGGCGCCCCTACGGGCGCTCGATGACGGTGGCCGGGCGGCGCTCCGGCATGTCGACGGTGGCGGCCACGATGGCCTCCTCGTCGGGGCGGGCGGCCACGGCCAGCAGCGCCTTCTCCCCCGGCGTCGATGGCTCGCCGGTGTTCCAGGAGACGCTGGAGAGCCCCTCTGCCTCCAAATCCAGGATCTTGCCCACCAGCATGGGGTTGACGCCGTAGAGGACGTTCTCCCGCCCCTGGATGATGGCCGGCAGCCCGTAGCGGAACCAGGCCTCACCCTCCGTCAGGCGGCCGTCGAAGGCCCAGGGACCGTCCCAGCGGTCCGTGTTGTACGACGGCTGGACGATGATCTGGGTGCCCAGGCCGTCGTAGTGCTCGATGAGCGTCTCGAAGAAGGCGTCGTAGCAAATGAGGATGCCGATGCGCCCCAGGGCGGTATCGACGGGCACCAGGTCGCTGCGGGCGCCACGCCGGAGGCCGATGCGCGTCTCCAGGGGTGGCGAGAAGTTCAGCTTAGGGACGCGGCGCAGGCAGAGGCCCTTGGGCGAGAAGAGGTAGGCCGTGTTCTGGACGCCGGTGGCGACGACGTGCCGCCCGCGGCTCACCTCGTACTCGATGGGCGGCGTGTAGAGGCTGCCTCCCAGCAGGTACACGCCATGCTCGCGGGCCAGGTCCGAGAAGGTGTCGCGGTAGATCTTCTCCGCCTTGAGGGCAGTGTGGACGAAGGCCGTCTTCAGCCCGAAGGTCCGGTGGCGGAGGGCCGTACCCAGGGAGGGCAGAAGGTTCCGAGGCATGACGCGCTTGATGACCTGGGCCACCGTCCGGCAGTCCTTCACCTGCTCGTAGTAGAAGGGCACAAAGGAAAGGAAGAGGCCGATCGCCTCCGGGAAGGCCACCAGCGTAGGCAGGCCGGTGTCCACCTGCGAGACGGCCCGCTGCGTCAGGTCCGACATCTTGGCGTGGAAGGCGTGGGCGCTGCGGTAGTCCTCCAGGATTGGCTTGGCCTGCACCGCCACCAGGTTGATCTTCATGGCTGATCCCCCTCGCCGGGGCGCCCTCCGGTGCCTTCCGCCGGTCGAACCCAGTATACGCGACTGGGCAAGCGGGTGGCCCGTGCTAAAATGGCCCAAAGAGCGTTCAGAGGAGCAGAGTGCCCAAGATCACCATCCAGCCGCTGGGTGTTGTCGTCGAGGCGCGGCCGCAGGACACGATCATGGCGGCCGCCCAGGCCCACGGCTACTACTGGCCCACCACCTGCGGCGGCCACGGGCGCTGCATCACCTGTGTCCTCACCGTCGTCCGTGGACAGGAGAACCTCTCTGAGGTGGGGCGCTCGGAGCGCCAGGCCATCGAAGCCGAGCTGAGCTCCGCAGCCCTGGCGCGGGGCATGCGTTTGGCCTGCCAGGCCCACGTCCTCGGAGACATCGAGGTGCTCAAGCCCGGCGTGCGCCGCGACTGGCACGCCCGGGGGCTGAAGCCCCGAGCTGCGCGGACCCAGCCAGGGAGCCAATAGCCCGTGAGGAAGGGGAGAAGACTCCAGCATCGCTCCGGCCAGCTACGGTCGTGATATAATCGCCTCGTAGTCGCAGGGCAGGGCCATAGACAGCGCCGATAGCCGGAGGTGAAGCGTGGACCTGGGACAGCTAGAGGCCTTCGTCGAGGTGGCGCAACACCAGAGCTTCAGCAAGGCGGCAGAGGCGCTCTTCCTGACGCAGCCCTCCGTCACGGCGCGCATCCAATCGCTGGAGCGCGAGCTGGGGGAGCCGCTCTTCGAGCGCGACGGGCGTGGCGTCCGCCTCACCGATGTCGGCAGCTCCTTTCTGCCCTACGCCCAGCGGGTACTGAAAGACCTCCAGGAGGGCCGCGATGCCCTGGAGGGGCTGCGTAGCTTGCAGATCGGCGTCCTGCGCCTGGGTTCCGCCTTTACAGTTAGCACCTACGTCCTCCCCAAGATCCTGAAGGCCTACCATGAGCGCTTCCCCGCTGTGGAGATCTCGGTTAAGACCGGCCGTTCCGAGGAAGTCCTGCATCTGGTGCTCGCCGACGAGGTGCAGGCAGGCCTGGTCCGCGCCGTCGTTCACCCCGATGTCGAGACGGTCCAGCTCTACGAGGACGAGGTAGTGCTGGTTACCAACTCCCAGCATCCCTTCGCTGCCAGCGGCGAGGCGCGTTTGGAGGATGTGGGCCGGCAGCCCCTGATCCTGTTCGACAAGGGGTCCAGCTATCACGACCTGGTGCAGGGGCTCTTCCGTCAGGCCGGGGTTGTACCCTGGACGGCCATGGAGCTCGATAGCATGGAGGCCACGAAGAAGATGGTGGAGGAGGGGCTCGGGATCGCCATGCTACCTCGGGTATCGGTGGAGCGTGAGGTCAAGCTGGGCGTGCTGGCCGAGATCAAGCTGCGCGATGCGGAGAACCCCCGACGGCGCATCGCGCTCATCTATCGCCGTAACCGTCGTCCCTCCCGGACTACGGGCGCCTTCCTTAACATACTTCACGAGATCTATGGCTTCGAGTGGCCGGCCAGCATGGGCCAGCCAGCCCCCACTGTCCCCCACTAGCTGCCCTACCCTAGGCCCAGCTCTTGCCGGAGCTGGCGGAGGATGTCCACGTTCTCCTTGTCGGGACCCTTCTTCTCGAAGCCCGGCACCTCTAGCAGGAAGGGGATGTCCCGGAAGGCCGGGTGCCTCATGATCACCTTGAAGCCCTCGCGGCCGATGAGCCCCTCGCCGATGTTCTCGTGCCGGTCGACCCCGCCGCCGAGGGGTATCTTGGAGTCGTTGGCGTGCACGGCCACCAGGTTCGTCAGCCCCACCTCTTTCTCGAACTGGGCCAGGGTGGCCTCCAGTCCACGGACAGTGGCTACGTCGTAGCCGGCGGCGAAAGCGTGCTGGGTATCGAAGCAGACCTTGACCCGCGGGCTCGCCGCCTCCCGCATGATAATCCCCAGCTCTGAGAAGCGTGACCCTACGCTTCCCCCCATGCCGGCGCTGTTCTCCAAGATGAGCCAGGTATCGCCGGGGGAGCCCTCTAGGATGCGGCGCACGGCGGAGACCACTTGCGAGAGGACGGCCTCGAAGCCAGCGCCGCGGTGGCTGCCCAGGTGGAATATGGTGCCCTGGGCCCCGATCTGATGGCAGACGTTCAGGGACCAGGTGAGGGCGTCAATGGAGCGCTCCAAGTTGGCAGGGTCGCTGGTGGCCAGATTGACCAGGTAGACCCCATGGATGAAGACGGGCTTCACGTCGGCCTTGCTGGCCTTCTTCTGGAATGCCTCCGCCTCCTCTGGCGAGTACTCCTTCTTGCGCCAGGACTGGGGCGCCGCACCGAAGACCTGGATGGTCTCGGCGCCCATAGCCAGCGCCCGCTCGACGGCTTTCTCCAGCCCACCCTCTGTGGACACGTGCGCTCCGATCCTCATCGTTCTTCTCCCAACACCCTTAGGCCACAGATTGAGACAGATTGCCTGCCTTACGCTCTGGCCGTTGCCCTTCCTGTCTCATCTGTGGAAATCTGCGGCTGGTTCGTCCTTGGTGGCGGCCTGGGTGGCGCAGGACTACGCCTTTGGAGGCCGGAGCGCCATCGCCGACTCCACAGCTCGCGTCAGGGCCGCCGCCCCGGCCTGAGCGTTGTCGTGCTCGATCATCTCTATTTTATACCGGCTGATGGCACTGGTAGCAGGCGACTGCCGTCCGGCGGTTCCTCGTAATGGCCGGCTGGCCATTGGCGGGCCCGTTGAACTGCGGATTGGAGGGTATTGGCTTGGCGCGGCCCTCATACGGCGACTTCGAACCAGGGGGCTGCGCCTGCCGGCGGCAGGCAGGGCGAGTGATGCGGGGGCCGGCTACCTCTACGCCGCCAGTCTGTCGAGTCCCTGACGGCGCAGGCGAGGCAGCCGCCTTCGCTTGTGGAGCCGCACCAGGGCCTCCACAACCCTGGGGCTGAACTGCCCGCCCGAGCAGGCCACGATCTCCCGTACAGCCGCGGCGACGGCTCGGGCTGCCCTGTAGGGGCGGTCGCTGGTCATGGCGTCAAAGGCGTCGGCCACAGCGACGATGGTGGCGGCCTTGGGGATGGCTTCACCTGCCAGGCCGTCGGGGTAACCGCTGCCGTCCCAGCGCTCGTGGTGCGAGCGGGCGATGGTAACCGCCAGTTCGAAGCCCGGCCGCCCGGCCAGGAAATCGCCGCCCCAGACGGTATGCTGTTTCATCAGATCCCATTCCGGATCGGTGAGCTGGCCGGCGGTGGAGAGGACGACGTCTGGCACCCGGATCTTGCCAATGTCGTGGAGCACCGCCGCCAGGCCCAGCTCGCTCGCGTCCTCTTCGCTGTAGCCGAGATCCCTTGCCAGTGCCTTAGTGAGGGTGCGGACGTTGCGGAGGTGGAGGCCGGTGGCGTGATCGTGTGCTTCCGCGGCAGCGGCGAGCAGCATGACGGTCTCGGTCTGGGCCTGTGCGAGGCGGGATGAGGTTGACTGAAGCTCTCCGACCAGTGTCGCCATGCGCACGATGCCGGTGACCTGGGCAGCGACGGCCATCAAGAACTGGGCGTCCCTGGGCGCAAAGGCTGCCTTCCGTTTGCTGGCAACTGACAGCAGCCCGACCAGTTCGTTCCGCCAGAGCATGGGTGCCACCATGGCCGATTGCATTCCCGCGGTGCTCAGCAGTTCCCGCTGCCCATCGGTGAGGCGCTGGTCGTGCTGCGGGTCGTCTAGGATGATGGGGCGACCTCGCTCCGCTAGCAGACGCATCGAGTTGTTGCTCCAGTCGTTCTTGTGCTGTTCGCGGTTCCACGCCTCGATCGCCTGCCCTGGCAGGTCGGCAAACGTATTTAGGGAGAACGGCTCCTCGAACCCAGGCCTGAGCAGCGCAAAGTTGACCGCGTCGTAGCTGGCGCCGACAGACAGACGATGGGCCACCAGGCGCAGCTTGTCGTTGAGGTCTCCGGAGGACGTCAAGAGGGGCACTATCTCGCCCACCATCTTGGCGGCACGATCGCTGCCCAGCGACCTGGACAGAGCCCTGACAGTCGTGAGCACGGGGCGCTGCCGTCGCCAGGCATACATCGCGCTGTCAGCGAGCTTGATGAGATCCTCGATCCGCTCGGCCTCGGCCGGGTAGATGGCAAACCCGATGCTGACAGCGACGGGAACCCTTGCCTCGCTGTCCGGGTCCCGCAAGTCCAGGTCTTCCAGGCTGGCAAGGACGTCCTGGCGATAGCTTTCGGCCGCCTCTCGGTCAGCGCCCGGCAGGATCGCTACGAACTCGTCCCCCCCGTAGCGACCCACCAGCACGCCCTCTGCTTCGAGTGCGGCGGCTACTGCAATGAGGACCTCGTCGCCGACCTGGTGGCCGAAGGTGTCGTTTACCGCCTTCAGGTCGTTGACGTCGATCATTGCCACGGCGTGGGGAGCGCCCTCGCCGCCACTGGCGATCAGGCCGCGCAGTTCGGCCACGATGGCTGCGTGATTGAGTGTGCCGGTCAGCGGGTCACGCCGGACCTGCTCGCGGAGCGCTTCCTCGACTCGCTTGCGCTCGGTGATGTCCCTCACCACCCCGATAAAGGCTATGGGATTTCCTTCCGCGTCAGTGACCAACGAAGCAGTTATCTCCCCAGGGAAACGGCTGCCGTCTTTCCTCAGCAGGGTGTACCCGATGTCTCTCAGGGTGCCTGTCTCGAACGTCTTTTGCGCGTTCTGAATCGCGCGTTCCCGATCTTCAGGGGCGATGAAGTCGAAAGCGCTCAGGCCCGTTGAAAGCATCTCTTCCACGCTGTCGAATCCGTGCAACAGGGCAGCCTGTCGATTGGCCATGATGAGGTTCGTGTTGAGGTCGGTCAGTGTGATAGCATCGGGCGAAGTCTCGACCAGGGTGCGATAGCGCTGCTCGCTTTCCCGCAGCTCCTTTTCCATCCGCTTGCGCTCGCTGATGTCTCTGAGAGAGCCTTCCACGCCGATGGGTGAGCCATCGGGGCCACGAATGAGATAGGTACTGACAGAAGTGTCTCTCACACCACCGTCTGCTGTCTTGAGATGGACTTCGTGGTCAACGGCTACGCCCTTTTCCGCCAGGGCCTTCAGGAGAGAGGAGCGTTCGTCAGGGTCCTCATAGACATCTAGCACCTGGGTGCCGATTAGCTGCTCGCGGGTGTATCCGTACCGCTCCACCGACGGGCTGATGTCGGTGATGATGCCGTGGGCGTCGGTTTGGTAGAAGAGGTCATGAACATTGTCGAAGACGCGGCGGTACCGGGCCTCGCTCTCCCGCAGCGCCTGCTCCGCCCGTTTGCGCTCCAACGCTTCCACGAAGGCTGCCGACAGCGCTTCAAGGTCTTCTTGATCGGCCAAGTCATAGCCTGTCTCTTTGTTGGCAACGGCGATCATGCCGATGGTCTCGCCACCACGCTTCAACGGGGAGCCAAGGAACGCGGTGATGGGCGGGTGTCCGTCGGGAGTCCCGACTCGATCCGGGTGAGAGGCAGGGTCATTGGCTATCAGCGATCGGCCTTCCTTGACTACACTCCCCCATATGCCACGGATCTCCATGTCCCTTATCGCCGCCACCGCATCCGAGTTGGGCATTCTGCAAGCCTGCCAGCCCGGATCACTCAAGGCAAATGTGTCGAAGTGACCCGCCTGATTCACCTCGCCAATAAAGCCGAACTTGCTCCCGGTCAACTGCTCGGCCACTGTCAGACAGGTGCGAGCCACCGCCTCTTCGCTTTCAGAGGTCAGCGCTTCTGCGAACACCCGGTTCATTGCTTGCACGAGCGCGCTTTGCCTGGCAAGCGCCTGCGCCATCCGCTTGCGCTCGCTGACGTCTCTGAGCGAGCCTTCGACCCCGGCAAATGCGCCGTCGGGGCCGCGAAGAAGATGACTGCCGACAGAGGCGGTGCTCACGCGCCCGTCTCCCGTCTTCAGGTGGACTTCGTAGTCAATGACCACTCCCGATTCGAAGAGCGCCTTTAGGAGCGCTGAGCGCTCTTCTGGGTTCTCGTAGATGTCTAGCACCTGCCTGCCAATTAGCTCCTCGGGAGTATATCCGAAGCGTTCCACCGATGGGCTGATGTCGGTGATGATGCCCTGGGCATCCGTCCGGTAGTAGATGTCGTACGCGTTGTCGAAGATGCGGCGGAACTTCTCTTCGCTCTCCCGTAGTGCTTCTTCCATCCGCTTGCGCTCGGTGATATCCCTGAGAAAGCCTTCGAGGCCGATAGGTGTGCCATCGGGGCCGCGTAGCAAGTGAGCGCTTAGAGAGGTGTCGATCACGCCGCCGTTGCCTGTCTTCAGCCGAATCCCATAGTCTGTGACCTCGCCGCGTTCCAGTAGCGCCTGGACAAGCTCTGAACGTTGTTCCGGGTTCTCGTACAGCTCGCTTGCCGGTATGCCGAGCAGGGCTTCTCGGTTGTACCCGTACCGCTCCACGGACGGACTGAGTTCGAGGATGGTGCCCTGCAAGTCCGTCCGGTAGAAGATGTCCTGCACGTTTTCGAATATCTGCCGGTACTTCGCCTCGCTCTCTCTTAGCGCCTCCTCCATCCGCTTGCGTTCGCTGATGTCTCTGAGGAAGCCTTCAAAGCCGATGGGTGCGCCATTGGAATCACGGAGGACGCGAGCGCATACAGAGGCATGAGCAATCCGTTCGTCGCCGATCTTCAGGCGGAGCTCATAGTCGACTACCTCTCCTCGCTCCAGCAGCACCTCAAGGAAAGCCGTCCGGTCTGCCGAGTTCTCGTAGAGATCGAGCACAGATTGACCGATTAGCTGCTCACGCGTATATCCGTACCGCTCTGCCGATGGGCTGGCTTCGACGATGATGCCCATCAGGTTTGTGCGGAAGAAGATGTCTTGGGCATTCTCGAAGATCTGGCGGTACTTCTCCTCGCTCTCTCTTAGCGCCTCTTCCATCTGCTTGCGCTCGCTTACGTCGATGGCCACCCCGATGAGGCCTGAGACCTGTCCATTGCGGTCTCGCAGCGGGGCACAGTGGGTCTCGAAAGTGAAACCAGCCAGCTCCACCGTCCTCGTGAACGCTTCGCCGTCGAGCGCACGGCGCAGTTCCTCCTCCACGTCTGCAATGTTGTGGAGCATGTCGAAGATGGAGAGCCCCACCACTTCGGCCGGCGTTAGCCTCATGGCCTCCAGGCCCTTCCCCTCCGCAAGCGTGCAGACGCCGTTGCGGTCAACCACGACGAGGATGATGGGAGCGTTGCTAACGACGGTGCGCAGGCGTTCCTCGCTCTCGCGCAGCGTCTCGTCCGCCCGCTGGCGCTCGTCGACCATCTGGTTGAAGTCTCTGGCGAGTGAAGCCACTTCCTCAGGGCCGGATACCCTGGCCCTGGTCCCCTGGTCTCCGGAGGCGAGGGCCCTGACGCTGGCCTGGAGCGAAGCCAGAGGTCGCAACACCGGCAGCAGGAGCGCCGCCACCGTCGCACACCCAGCCGCGGCCGTGGCAACCATAATCGCCACCAACAGCCACAGGTTTACGTCTGCGGCGCGGTTAGCGGCCGACGCGGCCGCTGCGTAGTCGGCTTGTTGTTCCTGTACCAGCCGGTCAAGGCCAGCATGGATGGCAAACGCCTGCCGTGACAGTTCGCCTACTATGGCGGCTGCCGACTCAGTTGACTGCGGTCGGTCGGCGGCGATCAAGTCTGGAAGGCGTTGTTGAGTGATCTCGCTCACCACGCCGATCTGGGCAATCAGATTGTCCAGGTCAGCAAGAAGCCCGGTGTCGTCTTGAGCCAGGGCGCCGGCGTGCGCTTCACCTAGATGCTCTTCGAGCGCTCCCACAGCCTGGCGGGTGGCATCGGCCGTTTGTGGGTCAGAGGTCTCTGTCAGGGTGCTGGCCGAAGCCAGAAGCAGGGCGAGATCGCTCTGGGCGTGCTCCAGGGCGGCGACTGTGGCGAATGTCCGGTTGAGCGACTCGTGCCGCTGCTGCTGTTCGCTGACTCGACACAGCGCCAGGCTGATTAGGCCGGCAAGGAGCAGCATAGAAGCTGCCCCTGCCAGGACCGCTCGTCGGCGGGCTGTGCTTGCGTGGAACATACTCAGCGCTAACCCTGCTCTCCGGCCCAGGGCAGTCGCGTCGGCCGGCCTGCGCTGCGAGCCTCAACCGCGAGAGGCGAATGATTCCTAAGCAATTATCGGCAAGCCTCGTATGATCAAAATCCCCCCTTCTAACCGCTCGCTGGGTCCCTTGAATGGCCCAAAGGGATTGTGAGGCGGTAGGGGTACCGATGGAAGGGCGCAGGGCTAGGCAGATGCGGCAGTAGGTAGGGGTCGCTCGCCGCGCAGGGCGGAGGCCAGAATGCCGACGAGCACCACGGCCATTGCCCCGTAGATGGCGAGGTGCAGGCCATCGAGGAAAACCGGCATCACCTTGCCGGTGGTCGCGGGGTTTGCCACGGCCGCCTGCAAACTCCCCTTGAACCCGTGCGATGCCAGTCGGGACGTGACGATGGTGCCCCACAAAGTGATGCCCAGTGAGCTTCCGGCGGTGCGCATGGTGGCGATGAACCCTGAGGCCACGCCGTAGTACTCCCGCGGCACGGAACCGAAGATGAAGCTGTTGTTGGGGGACTGAAACATCCCAATGCCCAGGCCCAGCAGTGTCAGAGTGCCGACGATGGGAACGTAGCCCTGGTCGGCGGTCGTGATGCGGGAGAGCAGGAAAAGGCCCAACATGAGTATCGCCAGGCCGGCTGTAGCAAGGCCACGCGAGCCATAGCGGTCCGACAGGCGCCCACTGACAGGGGCCACCAGGGCCATCGCAAAGGCGACTGTCGTCATGAGGAAACCCGCGGTCCGGGCGCCAAGGCCGAGGGCCATCTGGAGGTAGAAGGGCATCAGGAAGGTGTTCGCTTGCTGGCCGACGAAAATCGAGAAGCTGGCGGTGGAGCCGGCGGAGAAGCCCCAGATGCGGAAGAGGCTCAGGCGAATGGTGGGGTAGGCGTTCCGCAGCTCCACCAGCGTGAAAACGACCAGCAAGAGACCGCTCCCCACGAACAGGGTTACACTGGTGGGCGAGCTCCATCCGATGTCCGGTCCGCGGTTCAGCGCGAAGAGGAAAGTAAACAGGAAGCCTGCCCAGAGGACGGCGCCCATCCAGTCGAATGGTTCCCGCCTGACACCGCGAGGTGTTGAAATGCGCCTCTCCTGCAGGACTAGAGAGGCAATAGGTATGGCCAGGAGCCCCACAGGGATAGCGACGAAGAAGATGGAGCGCCAGGTCAGCGCGTCGGTCAGCACACCGCCGATGGTGGGGCCGGTCACCAAGCCGGAGGCGACGATGGTCCCATTGAGCCCCAGCGCCTTGCCCCGCTCTTCCGGCGGAAAGACGGCGGCGGTGATAGCGGCGCCGTTGGCCTGGATCATGGCGCCGCCGACGCCCGTTAGCGCCCGGGCCAGGGTGAGCTCGATGATGCTCTGGGAGAGGGCGGCCAGCAGGTTCCCCACGGTGAACACGGCGAAGCCGGCGACGTAGACCCTTTTGCGCCCCATCAGGTCGGCCAGGCGGCCAAAGGTCAGGAGGAAGGCGCTGATCGTGAGCAGGTAGGCCAGGACTACCCACTGGACAGCGTCTAGGCTGGCATTCAGGTCGCCCATGATCTGAGGCAGGGAGATGTTGACGATGCTGATGTCCAGGGTGGTCATGAACACGCCGATAGAAACGGCGCCGAAGGCCCACCACTTGTGGTTCGGGCCTTCGGCTGCACGCCGTACGCCTTCAACGAGACCCCAGGTCTTCCGCAATGGCGTTCCCTCAGGACACGTGTAGATCCTCTGTCAGCTCTAGCCCTTCCATCGCCCTGACTCTCAGCAAGCTGACACCGCCCGGCAGCGGTTTCAAAGCCACATGGTAGCAGCCTCCCAAGGCTCGTCCAAGCGGGCGAACCGGGCGGGACCCATGCAGGGAAGTCAGACCAAGCTAGTGCGGGGGCTAGTCGACCTTGCTCCTCTTCAGGTAGACTCGTTTGTTACGAGCTGGCAGTGTCTTTGCTTCGCAAGTTCGCCGCCACCGGTTGGCGACCAGTGGCCCGTTTGTAGGGTATGAGCAAGATCCTGCGCGTCGACGTGTCCAGCCTCCGCGTGGAGATCGAGGAGGCCCCCGAGGAGTATCGCCTCCTGGGTGGGCGTGCCCTCTCCTCCCACATCGTCGCCCGCGAGGTGCCACCCACCTGCCACCCGCTGAGCGCCCAGAACCGGCTGGCCTTCGCGCCGGGGCTCCTGGGCGGCACGGCTGCCACCACCTCCGGACGCACCTCGGTGGGAGGCAAGAGCCCCCTCACTGGCGGCGTCAAGGAGTCCAACGTCGGCGGTCTGCTGGGCGACAAGCTGGCCAAGCTGGGGATCAAGGCCGTCGTCATCGAGGGGCAGCCGCCAGACCGCCGCTGGCGGCTGCTGCGCGTGGACGCCGAGGGGGCGCGCCTGGAGCCCGCCGACGAGCTGGCTGGCCTGGGCAACTACGATACCGTGCAGCGCCTCCTGGCCGGCGCCTCGCCCGACCGGCAGGCGGGTGGGCGGTCGAGCTGCGTCGTCTGCATAGGGCCGGCGGGCGAGATGAGGATGGCGGCCGCCTCCGTCGCCGTCAGCGACCCCGAGGGCCGGCCCACCCGGCATGCGGCCCGCGGCGGCCTGGGGGCGTTGATGGGCGCCAAGGGGCTGAAGGCCATCCTGGTGGACGATGCCGGTACTAAGAACGTAGAGGCTGCGGCCCGCGACCAGTACCGGCAGAGGGTGCTGGACTTCTCCCGCACCGTCCTCGATGACCCACGCACCAAGAACATGTCCGCCTACGGCACGGCCGGCGTCATCCGCTTCGTCAACCGCGAGAACGTGGCCAGCATGCCCACCCGCAACCACCGCCTCGGCGTTTTTCCCGGGGCCGACGCCATCAGCGGCCAGCGCATCGCCGAACTGGCGCCGCAGCGCTCGGGCAAGATGCTGCCCTGCATGCCCGGCTGCATCATCAAGTGCGCCATCCTCTTCAACGACGAGAAGGGCCAGCACGTGACCTCGGCCCTGGAGTTCGAGACCATCGCCCTCATGGGGTCGAACTTGGAGATCGGCGACATCGATGGCCTGGCACGCCTGGACCGCCTCTGCGACGACATCGGCCTGGACACCATCGAGATGGGGAACGCCATCGGTGTCGCCCTGGAGGCCGGACTGGCTCCCTTCGGCGACTGGCGGCGAGTGGCCGAGTTCCTGGAGGAAGTGCGCCGCGGCACGCCGCTAGGCCGTGTCCTGGGCGGCGGCACCGAGCTCACAGCCCGCGCCTTCGGCATCGACAGGGTGCCGGCCGTCAAGGGGCAGGGCCTTCCGGCCTGGGAGCCCCGCACCCTCAAGGCGATGGGCATCACCTACGCCACCAGCCCGCAGGGCGCCGACCACACGGCCGGGCTGGTTACGGCCCGCAACGTCACCCCGGATACCCTGCTGAAGGCCTCCCGCCACGAGCAGGTCCTCCAGGCAGCGGTGGACTCGGTGGGCCTCTGCCAGTTCTCAAACCCCACGGAGGCCGACATGGCCCGCTTCGTCAGCGCCCAGTACGGCGTCGAGTGGGGCCCGGAGGACGTTCTGGAGATGGGCCGGAGGGTGCTGAAGGAGGAGAGGGACTTCAACCTTCGGGCCGGCTCCGGCCGTGACGCCGACTACCTGCCCGACTTCCTGCGCACGGAGCCCCTGCACACCCCCGACGGCGAGATGACGTTCGACCTGCCGGATGAGCTGCTAGCCAGCTTCTGGGACTTCTAGCAGACCTGGCCCCGCTGTTCCACTGTTCTACTGTTCCGGAACAATTGAACATTGGAGCATTGGAACAGTAGGGCATTAGAGCCTATGTCAGCCCCTCCAGTGCCTCCTGGTCGGGGCGGGAGTAGGCGCAGACCACGATTTCCAGGTCCTCCGCCTCCTGGAGGGCGCGCAGCATGGCCTCCGCCACCTGGCGCCTGGGCAGGCCGACGATGCCCGCGCCCAGCAAAGGAAAGGCGATACTGCGGGCCCCCAGCTCCCGCGCCAGGGCGAGGGCGGCGCGGCTGCCGGCCTCGATGTCCACCAGGGAGGCGCGCCGGCTCGACCGGTAGTCGATGGTGGGTACGTGGATGACGTGTCGCGCCTTTAGGGAGCCGGCGCCGGTAGCCACTGCTTTCCCCAAATCACACCAGCCGATGCGGTCCGACTCCTCCTGGATGACGCGGCCCCCAGCCCGCACGATGGCGGCGGCCACGCCGCCCCCATGCTGGAGCTGCGTGTTGGCCGCGTTGACGATGGCGTCAACGTCCAGGTCAGTGATGTTGCCGTGGACGACTGTCGCCGACGAATACATCAAGCGCGCGGCTGGGCAGTCCTCTTTGTCGCAACTGCCACTAGGCCTACAACATCTGTCTCGTAGGCAACCTCGCGCACATTGGGCTCACTTAGCCCTAGCCCGACGAGAAGCCGCACCAAGGACGCCCGGGAGAACTGCTCCGAAAAGAGTCCTTCACGCGTCAGCAACGCCCGACGTCCTCTGACTTTCCCCACATGCAGGCCTATGCTTTCATAGGACTCCTTTCGCGATGCCATCACCTCCTCGTCATCGTTGTAGACAGAGATTATGATCTTGCCCTCCGGTTTGACCACCCTGACCATCTCGCGGATGACGTTCGCGCGTGTGTCTACCGACTCAATGTTTCCCAAGGTGTTGGTCATGCATATTGCTGCGTCAAACCGGTTGTCAGAGAAGTTCAGAGCAGCAGCGTCTTCAAAGCAGATCTGCACCTTGCTCTCGCCAAACTTCTTCCGCAGGCCGCCTGCGCGCAGTACCATGTGCGGGCTGATGTCTACACCTGCTGCGGCCTTGCATCCGCAATCGCTCAAGAGCATGTCCAGGTGTCTGCCGTAGCCGCACCCAACGTCCAGCACTTCGTCGTTTGCGCCCAGCTGGTCTTTGAGAATTCTCTCTTCCTCTTCGAACCAGTAGCGAAACATACGGGCCACCCGTAACTTGCTGTTGCTGGGGTCCCTGATCCACTGGACCCAGCGAGTGAAGTACGGCCGCGAGAAGAAATCGCCCCCGTAGCCATCTGGTGCCTCTGCCGCCGCGAGCATATCGATCTCGTCCGGCGTGAAGCCCGTCCATTTGTAGGCACTCGCATACCTGCAAAGCAGCTGAAACACTCTAGCCGCTGCTGTCAGATCCTCTTCCTTGTCGCTGGACCTGGCTGCCTTCCCCTCGTACCACCATAAGGTTGTCTTTGCCGTTCGGGGGTCCGTGTTGTCGATGATCAGGAAGTCGGGGACCACAACGCCGCGTGGGCGAAAGGGCCAGACTCTGCGCAGGAGCCGCCCAAGTGGGGACCTGGGAACGTCGGACTCCTGTGGATCGTGGTGAGTTATCAGGCGCAGCCTCTGCAAAGCTTCTGCTTCTGCTGAGGATTCAGCGAGCCGGGCAATGAGTGGTTCCAGAACTATCGGAATGCAGTGGATCCTGTTCAATACATGGGCCTGAATCAGTCTAAGGATGAAGTCTCTGTTCTCTCTAGAATACATGGCTTCGGGGTAGATCAGCAGTCTTAAGCCATAGAAGCGGACTACGGGCTCGCCCTTTGCTATCTGCGACGCCAATTCGAGGCTCTGCGCGAAAAACCGTTCCTTGTCCTCCGCCTCGTTGCTCAGCTTCAGAGGGGATCGCGCCTCTTGACTGAAGTGGAGCAGGCTCTTCACCCCGTTTACCAGTAGGTAGAACAGGAACGTGGGACTCTCCCACAGCGAGACCTGCTTGCTGGAAACGGCGCAATAGCTCCAGTCGGCGTCCCTTACCTGTTGGGTGAACTCCGGCTCGGGATCAGGCACCTCCACTTCCCGCCTCGTGCGTAGCAGGTGCTCATATATCACGAAAAGTGTCAGCTCCACGATGTATCCGGTCACCACCAGCACTACCCAACGTCCAGCAGTGCTCTCGGTAACTTTGGCGGCGATGGTCCCTCCAATAACCGCCGCCACGACCACCCCTACCACAAAGGAGATCACATGCCCCGATTTCACCACCGTCACCTCCGGTTGTGCCGTCCTCCACACATTCTGCTGCCCACCTTGCCCTTTGTCCTAAATGATGCCGCCGAAGTGCCGACAAGAACACCCCAGTCCGGTCCGACACGTGGAACCCGGGTCCACGGGTACCCTCGCTGCTGCGCTTCCCGGCGCACCTCGTCGCGCTACGCCAGCTATTATGCGTGGAGCGGGGCGCCTTGCCAAGTGGGAGGCCGCCTGTGACCCGAGCTTGTCGAGCGCCTCGCCCTTGATGATGCCTCCATCTGCGTCCACCCCGACGGCCCGTCGGGTTGAGAGCCGCCCTGGCCTTGTCTCCGATGATTCGTGATCATATTGTCCCCTCAAGCTAGGGCAAGCACCGGTCGCCTCGGCCTCCAGGCCCTTGACACCTGCACGGTGGCTGCTATCGTTGGCCTAAACCCCCTGTGCCGAGACGGGCGACGTCGCGATTCCCGCGCAACCGCTCGTGCTGGCAGCCGGCGCGGCCCTGTTACTGGTCGGCGGCCGGTGGGAGCAGTGAGTCTGGCCGGGCCGCTCCATCTGTCGAAGGTGTGGCGAATTAGGCTGGCAAGAGGGCCAGCAAGGAGACACGAGATGCGAAAGTCACTGCTTTCACTAGTCGCTGTCCTGCTCCTCTCCGTGAGCCTTGGGGCCTGCGGTGGCAGTGAAAAAGGCACCCCGACCGCCGAGACCCCTGGCGCCAGCCCGGCGGCCGGGCCCGTCGATATCGACTTGTGGCACTCGGAGCAAGCCGCTAATCAGGACACCATAAACCGTCTGGCGGACCGCTTTAACGCGTCCCAGAATGAGGTGAGGGTGCATCCGTCCTTCCAGGGCACCTACGAGGACGCCATGGCGAAGGTGGTGGCCTCGCTTCCGACAGGCCAGGTCCCGGCCGTCGCCTTGCTGGGGGACATCTACACGCAGATGGCGATCGACAGCGGCGGCGCTGTCCCCATTCAGGACTTCGTCGACCGGGATGGCTACGACCTCTCAGACCTCGACCCGAAGGGCGTCCAGTCCTTCACCTCTCAGGACAAGCTGTGGGCCATGCCCTTTGCCATGGACGTCGTTCTCCTCTACTACAACAAGGTAGCCCTCCGGGAGGTGGGGCTGGACCCCGAGAAGCCGCCCCAGGACCTGGAGGAGGTCCGCCAGTATTCAGAGAAGCTCCTGAAGCGCGACGGCTCCGGGAACGTGACACGGAGCGGCCTCGCTCTCGACATCGCCGCCTGGACGGAGCGCATGCTTGCCGACCATGGGGATCTCCTGGTAGATCAGTCCAACGGGCACGACGGCCGCGCTACCAAGGTCCTCTTCGAGAACGACACCGGTCGCTGGTTTTTCCAGTGGTGGCACGACATGGTGGATAGCGGGCTGGCGTTCAACGTGGGCCGGAACCCTACCATGGTGGAGGGCTTCCTGGCTATCGCCTCCAGTCGGGCCGCCATGACCTTCAGCTACTCAGGCGCGTTGCGCTCCGTGATCGATGCCCTGGAGGCGGGCGAGCCGGGTGCGAAGGGCATAGAGATCGGCGTTAGCCAGATGCCCGGTGTTCCCGGGAGCACGGGGCAGACCGGGTCCTTTTCTTTCGGCCTCTGGATCTTCAACGTGCGCCCCAAGGAGGAACAGGAGGCGGCCTGGAAGTTCATTAAGTGGCTCATGGAGCCCGAACAGCAGGCCGAGTGGTTCGCCGGTAGCGGCTATCTCCCGGGCAGCCGCTCCGCTGTCGACCTGCCGGCGGCGCAGGATGTCCTGGCGCGCTACCCTCTCTTCCAGGTGGCCTTCGACCTTTACCTCAATGCGCCGGCCAACCCCGCTACCGAGGGGACCATCCTGGGTCCTTATCAGAAGGTACGCGAAGCCATCTATCGGGGCGTGGAGGAGATGCTCTCCGGCATCAAGGACCCCGATCAGGCGCTGGATGACGCTGCTGCTGGGGCCAACCAAGCCATCGACGAGTACAACCGGCGGGTAGGAGACTAGATGACGAACGCCTTCGACTTCGCTGACAGGCCCGCATCTAGTGAGCAAGGAGGTGTGAGGTGCGAAAGTCGCTGTTTTCACTAGTCGCTGTCCTGGTCCTGTCCCTGACCGTGGGGGCTTGCGGTGGCGGCGAAGAGGGCACCCCGACCGCGGAGACCCCTGGCGCCAGCCCATCAGCCGGGCCCGTCACCATTGACTTCTGGCATTCCGAGAGGGCCTCCAACGCGGAGACCCTGGAGCGCCTCGTGGAGCGCTTCAACGCCTCCCAGAACGAGGTGAGGGTGCGTGCATCGTACCAGGGCAGCTATCAGGAGGCCACGGCGAAGTTGGTCGCGTCTCTTGGCACGGGCAGCGTCCCGGCCATCTTGGGGGACGGCGACGCACAGATGATCGTCGACAGCGGCGCTGCGACCCCCATCCAGGAATTCGTCGACCGGGATGGCTACGACCTCTCGGACGTGGACGAGAAGGGCATTGAGTACTACACCTTCCAGGGGAAGCTGTGGGCCATGCCCTTCGCCATGGACACCTCTGTCCTCTACTACAACAAGGCGATGTTTCGGGAGGTGGGTCTCGACCCGGACAAGCCGCCTCAGGACCTGGAGGAGGTCCGCCAGTACTCTGAGAAGCTCCTGAAGCGCGATGGCTCCGGGAACGTGGTGCGCAGCGGCATCGCCCTCGATATCGCCAAGTGGTGGGAGCGCGTCTTCGCGGAGCGCGGTGAGCTTTGGGTTGACAAGGAGAACGGGCACGAGGGCCACGCCACCAAGGTCCTCTTCGACAACGACACCGGTCGCTGGCTCTTCCAGTGGTGGCACGACATGGTCGATAGCGGGTTGGCATTCAATGTGGGCCGCAACCCTACCTTCGTGGACGGCTTCCTGGCCATGTCCTCCGGTCGGGCCGCCATGACCTTCAGCTATGTGTCTGCCTTGCGTTCTGTGGTCGATGCCCTGGAGAAGTCGGGGCCGGGTCTGGAGTTCGGCGTCAGCCGGCTGACCGGTGTCCCCGGCGGCAAGGGGTTTTCCTGCTTTGTTCCTTTGGGCTTCTGGATCCTCGAGCGCCCCAAGGAGGAACAGGAGGCTGCCTGGAAGTTCATCAAGTGGATCGTGGAACCCGAGCAGCAGGCCGAGTGGTTCGCCGGAAGCGGCTTCCTACCCGTAAGCCATTCGGCCATCGATCTGCCGCCAGCGCAGGACATCGTGGCCCGCTACCCTCTCTTTCGGGAGGCCCTCGACCTTTACCTCAACACCCCGGCCATGCCTGCCACTGTGGTACCCGTCCTGGGTTCTATGGACCGGGTGCGCGAAATCATGTACACGGCAGTGGAGGAGATGCTGGTGGGCGGCAAGGACCCCACGCAGGCGCTGGAGGACGGGGCCGCCGCGGCCAATAAGGCCATCGAAGAGTACAACCAGCGGGTGGGAGACTAGATGGCGAACGCCATCGACTTGCGACAGGCCCGCATGAATGAACAAGGAGCAGCACCGTGAAGGTTCGTAACTTCCGTGAGGTCGAGCCCGATAGGGAGCTGCCGGGCGTGGCCCTGCGCACCGTTATCTCCGCCCAGGACGGGGCGCCCCGCTTCGCCATGCGCGTCTTCGAGGTGGAGCCCGGCGCCTCGACGCCCTTCCACGCCCACGCCTGGGAGCACGAGGTCTTCATCCTGGAGGGTCAGGCCAAGGTGAAGGGCATCGACGGAGAGCGTGCGCTCCAGCCCAACGACGTCGTCTTCGTGGCCGGGCAAGAGCAGCACTGCTTCGTGAACACGGGCCCTCAGGTGCTGCGCTTCATCTGCTGCATCCCCCACCCGGAGACACTGCCGCCGGAGGCGGCGCCCGCCTGCGAGGGCTGAGGTCCCGGTTCGCTTGCCGCCAGGCAGGGACCGCTTCATAGACGCGCTCATGGAGATGCCTTTCCGCCCGGAAGCCCGCCAAGATGAGCATTGACCTGCATTTCACGGGTGAAGACTGGACCCGCACCGAACGCGACTGGACAGCCTGGTGGGAGGGGGAGCTGGAGCGGCCGCTCGTGCTGATGAACGACTTTGTCCGGCCGGACAAGCCGTTGCCCGAAGCGCACCTGTTCACCAGCAACTTCCCCCTGGAGATGCCGGCGGGAGAGGTGGTCGAGCGACTCCAGCCCTATCTTGAGGCGACGCGCTTCTACGGCGATTCCTTCCCCCGATGGTGGCCGAACTTCGGCCCCGGCATAATGGCCGGTTTCCTGGGAGCCGAAGTGCACTCCGCGCGCGACACCGTCTGGTTTGAACAGTCGCAAGTGGTGGAGATCTCCGAGTTACGCCCGAGCTACGATCCCGACAACGTGTGGTGGAAACGAGTGAGAGATGTTACCACCGCGGCTGTGCAGCGATGGGGCGACCAGGTCGTCGTGGGCCACACTGACCTGGGCGGCAATCTGGACATCGTGGCCGCGCTCCGGACGACGGAGCGACTGTTGCTGGACGTGTACGACGCACCGGACGAGGTGATACGTCTGGTCGGCGAGATCACTCACCTCTGGCTGCGCTACTACGATGAGCTGTATGAGATCATCGGCCAGGGTGGGCGAGGAACCACGCCCTGGGCTCCGGTCTGGTCCCCGCAGCGATGCTACATGCTGCAGTGCGACTTCTCCTACATGATCTCCCCCGCCATGTTCGAGCGCTTCGTCATCCCGGACTTGGCGGCCTGTTGCGACGCGCTGGACCACGCGTTCTACCACCTCGACGGCAAAGGACAGATCCCACACCTGGACATGCTACTGTCGATGGAGCGGCTCCGCGGTATCCAGTGGATTCCGGGCGATGGGGCGCCACCGCCGGAAAGCTGGCTGCCGTTGTTGAGACGGATCCGCGAAGGCGGCAAGCTGTGTCAGCTATTCGTGACCGCCGAGGGCGCGATGACCATCGTGCGCGAGTTGGGCGGCCGCGGCTTTGCATTCCAGATCATGGAGCTCATGAGCCAGGAGGGGGCAGAGGAGTTTCTCACCGCGCTGGCGGCGGCCGACCCCATCACGCATTGGACGCCGCGCTAGTTGCAGCCGAAACACCGCGGCAGGCATCATGGACAACGAGGTGTTGACAAGTCAAGTCAGGCGAGGCGCCCGGCGCCAGGCCGGCGGCCGCCGCCTGCGCCTACAGACCGAACGGGGCGACATCCCCTGCCTCTACCATGCCGGCCGGCCCGGCGGGGGTGCCGTCATCTGGGTCGGCGGCTTCGACGGCGGCTTCGACGGCCCCGCCGACGGCATCTACGCTACCCTGGCTGAGGACCTCCGGGAGGACGGCGTCGGCTCTCTCCGGCTTAGCTATCGCGTTCTGGGCAGCCCCGGCAACGTTGAGGAAGCCGCGTACGATGTGCTGGCCGGCGTCTCTTTCCTGACTGGGGAAAGGGCGGGGCGCATCGGGCTGGTAGGACACTCCTTTGGCGGCGCCGTGGTCATCAGCGCCGCCGCCCTCTCGCCGGAGGTGAGCGCCGTCGTCACCATGAGCACCCAGACGGCGGGCACGGCCCTGGCACCGCGGGTGGCGCCGCGACCGCTGCTGCTCATTCACGGCGAACAGGACCGCCGCCTCTCGCCCGAGTGCTCGCGCTACGTCTACCGTCTGGCCGGCGAGCCGAAGGAGCTGATCATCCTGCCCGGCGCCCGCCACAGCCTGCGCCAGCGCCGGGAGGAGCTACGGCGGCTCCTGCGGCGCTGGCTGGTCGAGAAGCTGGCACCCCAATCCGGCGATGAAACCCGAGCCTCGCCGATGTAGCGGAAGGCTTCAGCCTTCCACTTTCGGCGGCAGAGGTTCGTGGAGGGCTTCCGCCAAGGGCGGATCCGCCTCTGGCGGGAAAGCCCTCCTCTACGGGCTAGAGGATGGCGTACACCGTGTAGCCGACCCAGTTCGGCCCGATCTTGCCGATGCCCACCGCCACGGTCCGGTTCAGCCAGCCGTACTTCTCCGACCCGGTCTCGAAGCACGGAGCCGTCCGGAAGTAGAACTCGGAGGGGTCGGGAGCCTCGCCCCGGAGGATGCGCTGCGCGACTTCAGGCGGGGCGTGCAGGATGCCTCGGTAGTACACGTAGATGATGTGGCCATCGTCGGTGCGCAGGGTGACCCGGACATCAAGCTCGCCCGCCCCGTCGGGCCGGAGCAGGAGCCAATCGCCTCCCCCGGGGAGCACCTTGCCCTTGAGCTTGGGGCCCTCAAAGGTGCCGCCCTTCACCTGGTAGATCCGGCGGACCCCGTGGGGCGTTGCTCCCAGCTCCAGCGGCTCCTCCAGGTCCACACTTAGCTCACCCAGAAGCTCACTCTTCAGCTCTGCCATTCGTCACCCCTTCCTGTCCTGTCGCTTGCGGCGACCCCGCCCGTGCGTGTAGGACGTAGCAGGATCGTACCGCAAAGTGCAACGGCCTGGACCATCAGTTGCTCCTGGTTCGGCACGTGCCCAAGGGCCGCCTGCATCTCTTCGACCGCCGGCTCATCCCCCGCATCGAGTTCGACGAGGCAACGGCTCGGGCGGAGATATCCTCGGCAGGTGCGGGTTCGCCTTCGGTGGAGCTCCGGAGGCTCGTCAGTCCCACCTAGCACGCCTACACCGCCCGCCGCAAAGGGTCGGTTGCGGCGGGTGCGGTTCTCATGTAAAGTAACAAGTTGGAACTGGCTGGTCTGTGCTGGTGCCGGCCAGCCTTTTTTTGTGCAACAGTCGGTTCGGAGCTGGGGTGGAAGGCTCGAGCTGCGGGGCGAAAGGAGGAGACAGTGGTAGCTGTGACAGATCGGGCGGCCAAGGTCCTGCGAGAGGTCCAGCAGGAAAGTGAGGCTGAGCAGGCGCTCCGCATAGTGGGCGCGCAGGGCAGCTACCAGTTGACCTTCGACCAGGAGCGCGAGGGAGACCAGGTCGTCGAGAGCGAAGGCAAAGCCGTGCTCCTCATCGCCAGCGACGTGGCGGAGTCTCTCACCAACGCCACCGTTGACTGCAAGCGGGGGCCCGACGGCGTGCGCTTCTTCCTCTCCAGGTAGAGCCGTCTTTAGAGCCCATTCAGCGCACATAGCGCTGTACAGAAGAAGGCCAGGCTTGAGCCTGGCCTTCGACGTTGTAGGTCGCGCCCAGTGTATTGAGCTTGGCGTCTCAACTGGCCGGGTGCCCCTACCGCCGGGGCTCGATGGGTTCCTGCTGGATGATCCGGAAGTCGGCCTCATCCAGGGGAGCCAGTTCGCCGCGCCGGTAGGAGTCGAAGAGCTGGAAGAGGTCGCGTTTGTGTGGCCGCTTGCGCCCGATGGGGCAGGCCTGCCAGTCCTTGTGCGACTCATCGCAGTAGCCCAGGCGGTGCTCGCCGCACTTGGGTTGGAGGTAGCGGGCCAGCTCCGGGAACTTGCGGTTCAGTTCGGCCCGCATCAACGACACCACCTTGCGGAACTCCCACTGGGCGCGGGTGCAGAGGCGCAGGTCTGAGACGTGCAGGAGCTCGAGGAAGTTGATGGTGATCTTGAAGTTGGTCTGAGCGGCGTTGGGGATGAGGAAGCGGGCGTCCTCGGCGGGGACGCCGGCCTCCAGCATCTCCTGGTAGAGCTGGCCCAAATCCTGGAAGGCGCGGCCCAGCTTCTCCTCGAAGCCGGCCTTGCGCACCGTCTCCGGCACCGTGTAGGGGAACTGGCCCTTCTTGAAGGCGACATAACGTTGGCTCTGCTGCTCGAAGCTGATGCCGATGCGGTGGCGCACGAACTGGTGGCTGAAGGCCCGGCTGACACCGGCGATGCCGAACTCGAACCAGCACTGCTCCAAAGGCGAGGCGTGGCCCGTCTCCAGCCGCTTCTCGATGAACTCCTGCATCTGCTGGCGAGTGATGTGCTCGCTCTCGATGCGCTCCACGATCTGCATGGGCGTCAAGGAGGAGTAGGCGGTGCGAAAGGCCACGTAGAGGGAGCGGGTGGGGTCGTGCGTGTGGTCCAGCAGCTTGACCTGAATAGCCAAGAGGACCCTTCTTTCTAACGCCTGCCGGCCGATGGGCAGACCTGCCTGCCGGCGGACTCGCGCCCCGCTGAGGCCGCTCCGACTCTTTGCCGGAGAAGGCGTGTTCTCCGCCGCACCACCATTGTAGGGCAGGCCTTCGGGAAGGTGCTAGGCTATTTCGCGATAGGTTGGCGGCGCGTGGTGGGCGGAGCGCGCCTCGCCGTGGAAAACCTTTGGCGGCCAGTACCAGGAATGACGCACGCGGGCGGATCAACTGTAGCGACTAACCGGCACGCCGACCTTCGCCAGGGCCTCCAGGAACGCCTCCGGGTCTTCCAGCGAGACGGCCAGTCGGTTGATGGACACAGGCAGCAGCAGCCACATCCGCTGCCTCCGCTTGAAACGCATCTCTACCACGTTCCCGCGCGACCCGATGAGGCCGATGAGGCCGATGAAGTTGGACCGCCAGCCGATGCCGTAGAGCCACGGCCATGACCTCCGCCGGGCCCCCTCGATGTCGGTCAGGAGGAAAGTGTGGTGGAAGAGCCACCCGAAACGGGCCACCAGCCTGTCGCCGGCCAGTTCGACATAGGAGCGACCGGGCGTGCCTCCAAGAAGGAACAGCAGCGGCGCCCACCAGGGATCCCGCCGGATGGGGAAGCGCGTTGTCTCAGATGCTGGGGTCTCCACTCTCATCCCTCATCGTCATTTTGGGGAATGCGGGTCGAGAGGTTCCTTGCCGGAGTCAACCGAGCTTCATGATACAGCAGTCAGGGCGAAGGAAGCATCCTGGCGACAGTCGGGATAACCGCGCGTCACCACCGAAAGCAAGAAGTCTCGCGTTCGTCACCTATCGTCCGATTTCTCGCGCCGCCGCGTTCTTAGAGGCTGACAAAGGCGCTACCCTGCCACAACAGCACGGCGAGGGCACCACCTGCGATGAAGGGCGCGTAGGGCATTGGGTGGCTGCGCCGCCTGACGCGCAGGGCCAGGTAGGCCGCCACCAGACCGCCGGCCAGGGAAGTGATCAGGAGGGCGGGTAGGATGAGAGGGCCGCCCAGAGCCAGCCCGGCGAAACCAGCGAGCTTCACGTCGCCCAGGCCCAGGCCGCCGCGGGAGATGAGAGCTATCACCAGCAGGAGACCAGCACCCACAGCGCCTCCGATCAGGGCCTCGGTGACGCTGCCGTGGGGCATGAGGGCGGTAGCCAGGAGGGCGCCGCCCGCTGCCGGGTAGGTGATGACGTTGGGGACGCGAAAAGCCATCAGATCTGTGGCAGCGCAGGCGATGAGAACGGCGGCGTAGGCCGATACCACCGCTGCCTGCCCCGGCTGCTGGTAGCGGGCGGCGGCCACGGCGAAGGCGGCGACAGTGACGGCGACGAAGGCCGGCCGCCGCCACAAAGGTCCCTCGCCGATCAGGGCAGCCAGGCGGGCCCGGCCAGCCTCGCCGAACGAAGCGGTGACGGGGTGCTCCTCTGGGGGCGTCGTCTCTTCCTCGGTAGCGGGCACGGCGAGCCGCACCACCAGGGGTTCCAGCAGGAGCCCGGCTAAGGCTCCCAGCAGCGCGAAGAGGACAACCTGCATCGCTAGGGCACCATGTACATTTTCGGCCGAGTTTCTCTACCCATGAGGCGTCCCTTAACGAAAAGGCCGGGCTGCGTTGCCCGGCCTTTTGTCGGCATCTCGCTTCTACCCCCTGTTACGGCTCATTTGGACCAGGCCTGCCCCAACTCCACAGGACACGTCTGTCTACGATCTGGTGGACCAGCAACCCTTCGGCCTCCAGCCGCGTCACCTGTTCGTCAACCTGGTGGAGGGGCAGCGAAAGACGCTCCGCCAGCCTCAGCCCCAGGTCTTTGGTCGGGCTCTCTCTTATTTCCAGGGGGCCAAGGTTTTCAATGCAATCGTTCTTAAGCAGGCTCCAGGCAAAGCGCTGATCTCTCCTCCGCCTTACCTCCTTTAGGTCCTCATCGCTCAATTTGCCATCTCGTTCATGCTTATCCCGAAGGCTATCGTAACGTCTTACGTCACTGTAGTACTGGTGCAGGATCTGCGCGACCTCTCTGGGGCCAACACCTGGGGTCGTGGAAACCGCCCGGTTGGCATCGTATTTTGACCACTCGTCGGTCAGGATGGTAATGCCATATTCCTCGGCCTTCTCCCTTACCTCGGTTCCGGGGAAAGGAGCCAGCACATGCAGGCAATAAGGGGCATTCAGTTGTCTCGCGAAGTCATAGCTCTGCCTCATGGTCTTCTCGGTCTCTCCGGGCAGTCCCAGAATAAAGGAGGTGACAGCGCTCATGCCCATCTCTTTTGTCAGGGCCACTGCCTGCCTTACCTTTTTCAAGGTGATCTTCTTCTTGACCCTATCCAATATCTCCTGGTTCCCACTCTCCACGCCGTAGACCAGACCGAAGCAACCTGCCTGGTTCATCTTCTTGAGGAGTTCTCTAGTGACCGTATCGACCCTAGAGAAGGCGTTCCACTTGATCTTCATGCCCCTGTTCAATATCTCGTCGCAGATAGCATAGACGTGCGCATGGTTTAGGGTGAGAAGATCATCCTCAACGTAGATCTCCCTAAACCCCAATTCCTGAACCAGTTGCATCTCATCTACTACCAACTTTGCGTTGCGCAGCCGAACCCTCCTGCCCGTCATCCTATGCCCTGCGCAAAAGATGCAATTGAAGGGACAGCCTCTGCCAGTGACAAGGCTGCCTCCGGCGCGGAAGGCGCGGTATTTCGACAGCGGGAACAGGTGTCGGGCCGGGAGCGGAAGCTCGTCCAAGTTCTCGATCCAGGGCCGGTTGCCGGTGGTCACCATGCCGTCCCCTTCCCTGAAGACGAGGCCCTCTATCTCCGCGGGCTTTTTGCTGCTCACGATGTCGAGCATGGTGTATTCCCCTTCCCCGCGCACCACAATGTCAATCCATGGAGCCTCCCTGAGTGTTTGCTCGGCACAGAAGGTCACGTGGGGTCCGCCGATCACCGTGATGACGTTCTCGTCGAATCTCTTACACAGCTTGAGTATGTTCGAAGATGCGGGGTAGTTCATGGTCACTGCGGTTATCCCCACGACCTCTGGCCTAAACTCCGCCATACAGCGGTGTACCTTCTCCTCTGAGTATTGGCTGACCAGAAGGTCGAGGACTTTGACCTCAACCCCATTCTTTTCCAGTACGGCCGCAATGTAGCTCAGGCCCAGGGGCATGTTGGGCCACTCCGTAAAAGGGTAGGGAGGGTTTATAAGAAGAGTTCTCATGGTGCATTTCTCCTTGACAGAGTCTCCTTCGAGCGACCGCCGACAAGTTCGCTCCTAAGAGGGTCGCAACCCTGATGGCGTCGCAGGACCAGGCAGGCGTTCTGCCCTCCAAGCCCGAAAGAATTGGAAAGGCAGGCGTTCACCCGGTGGGGGCGGGCTTCGTTCGGCACGTAGTCCAGGTCGCACGCGGGATCCGGGGTGCGGTAGTTGATGGTGGGCGGCAGGATCTGGTCGCGAAGGGTGAGGACGGCGGCCACGGCCTCGACGGCGCCGGCCGCAGCCACTAGATGCCCGATCATCGACTTGTTGGAGCTTACAGGGATGCGGCGGGCCAGGTCGCCGAAAACCCGTTTGATGGCTGCTGTCTCCGTCCTGTCGTTGAGCTGGGTGGAGGTGCCGTGAGCGTTGATGTAGTCGATATCGCCGGGAGCGAGCTCCGCGTCGCTGAGGGCGCGGGCCATGGCCTGGGCCTGGCCCTCCACGTCGGGGGCAGTCTCGTCGATGGCGTCGAAGGACCAGCCGGCACCGGCCAGCTCGGCCAGGATGGGGGCATCACGACGTTGGGCGTACTCCTCGGACTCCAGCACCAGCACGCCGGCCCCCTCGCCCATGACGAAGCCGTCGCGCTCGGCGTCGAAGGGGCGGGAGGCACCCTGCGGGTCGTCGTTGCGCCGCGAGAGGGCGCCGACGATGGCCATGGCAGCCATGGTCAGGGGCGCCACCGTGGCCTCGCAGCCGCCGGCCAGCAGCACCTCCGCCTGGCCCAGTCGAATGAGGTTGAGGGCGTGGCCGATGGCATCGGCTCCCGAGGCGCAGGCGCTGTTGATGGTGGTGTTCGGCCCGCGGACTCCCAGCACGTGGCCTATGCGGACGCCGGCCATGTGGGCGCCGACCCGGGAGATGAGAAGCGGGTCGATGCGGCCCGGCCCGCGCTCCTCCAGGATGCGCTCCTGGGGCCCGAAACCCGCTAGGCCGCCGCTACTGGCCATCACGATGCCGATCCGGTCACGGGTGGACTCGTCCACGGCCAGGCCCGCCGACTCCAAGGCCTGGCGAGCGGCGGCCGTCCCGAACTGGGCGAAACGCCCGCTACGGCGGGCCATCTTGTGGTCCATGTAGCGGCTGGAATCAAAGCCCTTCACCTCGGCGGCGATGCGCGAGGGGAAGCCCGTGGCGTCGAAGAGAGTGATGGGGCCCGCGCCGGAGCGGCCGGCCAGGAGCCCCTGCCAGTGGGACTGGGCGTCCAGCCCCAGAGGCGTGATCGCCCCCAGCCCGGTGACCACTACTCGTCGCAAGGTGCGCAACTTGTCCCTCCCGGTGGTCGAAAAAGCTGCCGTCTTGACTGATGAAGGTCGAGACCTTCGGGTCCTCGTCGCCGGTCAACCGGAGGGCCCGCCCTCCAGCATAGCGAGCACTGCCGCGTCGTTCAGGCTGTCCACCACTGCGTCGGCGGCCGACAGGTCTTCACGCGGGCGGGTAGTCGTCACGGCGAGGCTGCGCATGCCAGCGCGGCGGGCGCCTTCGATGCCGCCGGGGGCATCCTCGATGACCAGGCAGCGTTCCGGAGGCACGCCCAGACTGCGGGCGGCCAGCAGGAATCCCTCCGGGTCAGGCTTGCCCCTCGATACGTCTTCCGCCGCTACGATGGTGTCGAAGGCACCGGTCAGGCCTACCTGCTCCAGCACGAAGTCGATGTTGGCCCGAGGGGTGGAGGTCACGAGGGCCGTCCGGCGACCTCCGTCTCGGCTGCGCCGCACCAGCTCGACTGCGCCCGGCAGGGGGGTCACCTGTCCGGCGGCGTGCTGCCGGAACAGCGCCTCCTTGCGTTCGGAAAGGCGCCTCACTTCTTCGGTGGACACCTCACCCAGCATGTCGCGCAGGATGAGGTCGTTGCGCAGGCCGAAGGTGCGGCGGAACTCTTCCTCGCTGAGGCTAAGGCCGAGCTCGCTCAGAAGCTGGCACCAGGCCTGGTAGTGGAACCGGGCGGTGTCGACCAGGACGCCGTCCAGGTCCCAGAGGACGGCTTCGATCATAGTTCGCTCCCCAGCAGGTGAACCGCGGCTGAAAGGGGCCGCTTGGCAAATAATACCACCGCGCCCTGTGAAGGTGCAGTAAAAGGACCGAGGCTTCCCGAGGCGGAACGCCGGCCAGAGGCCGGCTGGGCCCAGGTCAGGTAACGTGCGGAGGTGTGGCTGCCTAGGACGGAGGGTCGCGGAAGCGGCCGTTCCCGGGTCGGAGATGGCGGAGTAGGCCCCACAAGCCTCTGGTGGCCTTGGGCTCCTGAGGCTGGCGGCGCTGGCGATCGTAGGCTTTCCTCTTGGCGGGGGAGGCCAGATTCTCGTAGGCCTCGTTGAGGGTCAACAGGCGGCGCTTGGCGCTCTTGCTCCGCGCCGACTTCTTGTGACAGGCGCGGGCCATGTTCCAGTAGGCCCTTTCGATGGCCCTGGCGGAGGCGGTTTCCTTGACTCCCAGGACTTGGTAGTAGTCTTTCTTAGCCAATTCGGGATGTCGCGGGCGACCTGGCGCGGCGGCACAGCCGCATCGAGCCGTGACGGTTGGTTATACTGGCCGTTGCGCTGCTGGCGGCGGCTTGTCGAAGCCAGGAAGCTTGACTATAATAGGGAACCGCAGGCAGGGTCGGGCCCGACCCGGCTCTGGAGACGTGAGCGTCACCAACCTGCCTCGTGCGGAAGTAGCTCAGCGGTAGAGCACCTCCTTGCCAAGGAGGGGGTCGCGAGTTCGAACCTCGTCTTCCGCTCCACAGCCGAAGTGGCGGAATTGGTAGACGCGACAGTCTCAAAAACTGTTGGGGGGCAACCCCCGTGCCGGTTCGATCCCGGCCTTCGGCACCAGGGCTAGTCGCTGCGGGCGGGGGACCCTGATATCCCGC
>Ga0315277_10000609_pt1 | contig 56401 bp, 43 predicted proteins | sample YL17G05_15_MG_FD_203695 | JGI IMG/M metagenome (GOLD analysis project Ga0315277, IMG submission 203695) | Sediment microbial communities from Yellowstone Lake, YNP, Wyoming, USA - YL17G05_15 | ecosystem: Environmental > Aquatic > Freshwater > Lake > Sediment | place: USA: Wyoming | collected... | reverse complement strand
CCAGGCCCAGCGCCATGACCGCTCTTCTTCCCATCGCAGGAACGCCACTAGCGTCAGCGCGGTCAGGAACGCGGTGAGCCCGTACACCTCCGCCCGCACCGCCTGGCTCCACGTCGGAAACCAGAGGCCGAATCCCAGCCCGGCTATCAGCGCCGGCCCGATCCTACCGACGAGCGCCGCCGATAACGCGGTGACGATCCCGGCCGCCGCCGCCGCGGAGACGGCGGACAGCAGCGCCACCCGGTACGCGCTCGTCCCCCCCACCGGCAGAAAGTCAAACAGCCTCCCCAGCAGCACCCACAGCGGATACCCCGTCGGATGCGCCACCCCCAGCACATGCACTGCCGCCACCAGCTCCCCGCTGTCCTGGTCCACCACCGTCGGAATCAGCGTCGCATGATATATCAGGAAGAGGAAAACCGAGACCCCAACCGCTCCACCCAGCGCCGCCCGCCGCGGCAACGCCTTGCTCTCCACTGGCGGGAGTGACGGGCTTTGTCCGCCTGCCGCATGGCGGACTTGCTTCGCAGATCGCCTGGCAGCAGCCTTTCGCGGGGACATTGTGCAAGGGAACTTCGGGGAGCCCGGCGGCGGGTCCTACCTTAAGAATCTGCGTGATCTGTGTAATCTGCGGATGGCTTTGTCAGAGTTGCTCCTTGCGTTCTTCGCGCCTGGGAGCGCAGGCGTCTCGCCTGCACCTCCCCGCACCCCAGAGAGATGGAACCGGCGACAGGGATCTAACCCCTGGGAGCGCAGGCTGCTTGCCCTACGAAGCTTTGCGGCGTAGGGTCTCGCCTGCACCTCCCCCCACCCCAGACAGATGGAGCCGGCGACAGGATTCGAACCCGTGACCCGCTGATTACAAATCAGCTGCTCTACCAACTGAGCTACGCCGGCTCGATCACGCACATCATATGAAGCCTCGGCCCGTCTGTCCACCCGGTTGTAGGCGTTGACCTGCTGAGCGAATCTCAGCGGGTCGGGCCGCGGGCTATCAACGGACTGATTCTAGCAGGAAAGGGGTGGGGTGTCAGCCGACCTTCACCCCCCGGCGTCTAGTCGCCCATACCTCTCAAGACATGTTCCCATCTAATATCCTCGACCCCTCGAGGCAGTGTGAGCGGCTCTGCGGGTTCCAGCCACGTCTCCCAAAACTCCCGCACCCCCGGGGAATCCTTGGTTTTCTCCAGCGCGGGGTCGATGACCACCAAGCGGCGTCCTCTGTGTCCATACATCCAGTGGACAATGCGCGCGTTGATTCCTCTGTCACCAAAGCCATATCCCGCGATCACCATCAGGTCTGAGACATCGAGGCAATGGAGGAACTCGTGCTGGAGGTCGCTCAAGATCCGGTTCAGTGTGTAGTCCTCCACCTTGTTCTGAGTTCCGATCAACAGTGGAACGGGCTCTACCCTATAACCGTTGACCTCCATGACATCCGGGGCCGACGGGTCCACTGCTATCATCATATCCCAATCCCACAAGTCATCCGGACTCCATCGCTGTATCCAGTCTACGGCTCCGTGCAGCTTCAGCACTCGTGCCGCGTTCTCTTGGTCAAAGACCTGAGTACGGAAAGACCGGAATCCATCGGGTTCGGACGGCTCCTGGAAGCCATCAGTATATGGGATACCGCTCCTCTTGAGGAATGCATCAATCACGCGATCATGATTCAGCGTTGCTATGGCCATGTGCGACACTCGATCATCTCGCCATGACTCGGCGATCAGTCGCAGGTAATCCGTGCTGCCAGGCGGCTTGGCGAGCAGTTCCCTGGTGATTCCCTGTATGTACTCAGTAGCGCCCTCCATCACTTCCCGTGCACTGACACAGATGTGTGACCCGGATTTCCCTCGACGCGCCCGCTCGCGGTCGCATATGTCCTTGTGAACGCTCTCGGCCACTTCGTACAGCAGGGGGTTATCTACATATCTGAAAAGGGCACCGCGAACCTGCTGCCCGAGGTAGTAGAGATCCTCGTAGTTGAGAGAACCGACCCGGCGATTCTTGTAGTAGCTGGATGTCAGGCACCGCAGGCTCCTCAAGTAATCAACAATGGGCTGTACGTGGATTGCGTGCCACCGCTGCATCTGCTGTGGGGAATCTTCCCCCCCGGTCGCGAAGCCATAGGTCTTCTTCTTGAAACGACGGACCACGTTCTCGCCGGACAGGACCACTTTGGTGATCTCTTCAGTCGAGGGCAAACCTGCTCCCAATGAAGCCCCGGCACCGAGCAGGAATACCACGTTGTGTGACATGAGAGCCCCTCCTCACCTCAAAGTGCCATCGTCTCCGTCGTTCCTTTCCGGTGCGCGGCACAACTCGCTCGCCGGATGTGTTGGACCGGTCACCTTTCCCGTTCTCGCGACGGAGACTGGCCGCCGAGATTGGCTAGCAGCTGACTGAGGGCATTGTCAAGGTTGAGCAGGTCCTTGGGGTGGAGCCAGATGATCTCAATGCCCGCCTGCTGAGCGAGTGCCTTCTTCCGCTTCGTCTTCCCATCGTACATAGGGCTCCCGGTCAGGCCCAGGTATTCGATGTAGACGTCGCCAACCCGCCAGTCGGCGAGGTACGCGGATTCCGCACCTGACATTTCCGGGTAACGTGGCTCCCGCGCGTGATCCATGCCATGGGCGGTCAGCCAGTCGTCGATGGTCTTCTCCGCAATCGAGCGGCATTCGTGGCCGTCAGAAGCGAGGCACGTTGTGCCATAGACTCCGGGACGCTCAGCGCCCTCCAGCACGCCGGACGCAACCAGCGCTTTGAACCACGATCCGTACACCCGCTTATAGACGCTCGTATCGGTAACAGCAATGACGCCGGCAAACAACTCATCGCGAGCTGTTCCGCTGAGGGCGTCCAGCTGGGCGCACACTCGCTTATCAGACAGAGCGGCAGGCGGCACGAAGCCTAGTGCCTCCGCATAAGCGCGAAGGTTGGACTCAAGCTGAGGCCTCGCCCGGCTGGGTGGTGCACGGTGCTTCAATACTCTGCTCGCTGCATCGGGGACTCGCCCATTCTGGCCACTCGCTGACACCATCCCATGGTTTTCGATCCAGTAACGGAGATCGGACTCGGCACCCTCGAGGGCAGAATCGAGAAGGGAGAATGTCCCGCCAAGACAATTGTAGCCAAAGGCCAAGCAGCGTCCGCAGAATGTCGGGAAGGCCTCATACCTCAACGCGTCGAACTCTCGCCCGCACCAACGGCAGAGCTTAGCGAAGTGTCTTCTGGGATAGGGCAGTAGGAATGCCCTTGCGACGGCATAGCGCTCCAGCGCCGAGGGGCTCAACGCCCGACAGCGCTCCTCGCCCAACGCGCCTATCAACGCTCTCCCAAAGATGGATCCGGCTACATGGGGCGGAACTCCGCCCGTTAGCACTACCGCATCCAGAATCACTACGTCCGCCTTTGCCCCCCATGCCTCGCCATCCCTGAGCAGGGATGAGAGAAGCGGGGAATAGTATGCCATTTGGTCCATGGGTACGGCCCCTATGGCTCCTCTCCAGCCCTCGGGCGGCCAAGCGACATCTCGTTCGACGATCCAGACATCCGGTTGCATGGCTTTGCCACCGCACGTGGAGGCACTCCTGTACGCGCGCTCTGTGGGGCATTCACGCATGTCCGCGATGAACCGAATGATCCCCTCCCGGAATGCTCGCTCCGAGTTGAGTCTGACAGCCTCCGAAATGCGCGACGGTAGCCTGGCGTCATCCAGCGCGCGCTCGTAACGCTTTCGCTGCTCACCGGCTGCTCCGCGCGCGAGTTCCTGGGCAATACGCTCCATTCCAGCGCCTCGAATAGCCGTGTACAGGAAGCTCTCGTCGTCGCCTGCCAGTTCCTCGATGATGCGCTGTCTCGCATGGCGTCGCGATTCCGGGTCAGCCAGCCGGTCTGGCTGCTGTGGCGCGAAGCACCACAGCAGGCTCTCCGCCTCTCTGGCCTCCGGCGAGTATCGCTCGCGGACCTCGGCCAGGAGATCTTGCGCCGCTTGCCGGATCTGGTCCTCGATCTGTTGTTCTAGCTCGGCGAACTCTGGTGGTATGCTCATGTTTGTGTCGGCGGGACGATATCGGACGTGGGGAGTTCACCCGAAGTGCCCCAGCAACAAGTGTAACCATGCCTACGCCTGGGGTCAAATGCGGCTTCGACTTTTCTGCGCGCGCCGCTGGGATGGCGGCGTTCCCAAACTGCTCGGTCAGCGCGTGGGGGCAGCGGACTTGGCAGAAGGCAAGCTCATCCCCTTCGTAATGTCCGCCCTGGCGAACGCCCACCTCCGCTCGGAGTCAGCAAACTCGGAGTAGCGGGCGGTCATGATGGGGCTGCGATGGCCCATCGCCCGCATCAGCGCGGTGGTGGGGACGCCGGCCCGCGCGGAGGCGGGCCCGAAGTAGTGCCGGAGCCGGTGAGGTGTGACCAGTGCCGGGTCCACGCCGGCCCTGGCGGCGAGACGCTTCAGGATGGTGCGCACCGCGTCCGGGGTGAGCCGCTCTCCCGGCGGGCGGCTCTGCGGGCGCTCCGCCGTTTGGATTCCGTGCACGAACGGGTTGGTTCCCAGAGTGACGAACAGAGCATCGTCATCCCCCAGGTGCGGGCAGACACGGACGCGGAATCGCAGGTAGGAAGCAAGCAGCTCCGCGATCTCCGGCTTCACGGTCTCTTGACCATCCACAATCGTCAGGGGCAAGTCCACGAACCGGGTGCGCCGGACCTTGCTGGTCTCGGCGCGGACGCGCACCCGGCCCTCTTCTCCGCCAGAGGCGGATCGGCCTGCGGCGGACAGGGAGAGATCAGAGGCGTTCAGCCCGATCAGCTCCGACACGCGCAGACCGCAGAAGGCCAACAGGTGGATGATGGCGGTATTGCGCAGGCCTGTCGGGGTCGCTGTATCGAGCTTGGCTAACACCCTCTCCAGGTCGCCCTGGGGTGTGGCTCGCGGTTCCGGGTCGGAGTCGAGCCGATAGCTGCCAACTTGAGCGGCGATGTTCTCGGCGAGTATTCCCTCCTGGTAGAGCCACAGCAGAAACCGCTTCGCGGTATCAAGGGCCATCTGCTTACCGCGGGGAGTGAGCGGCCTCCCCGTGTAGGTCACCAGCTGGTCCAGCCAACCTACGAACGCGCGCAGGTCGTAGCGGCCGAAGTCGCGGACACTGACGATGCCTCGTTCCGTCGCGAAGACCGCTATGCGCGTGACCAACTGATCCCGGTAATGCTCCAGCGTCCGCGACCGAATCCCCGGGTGGTCCGCGCTCCAGCATTCAGTGAAGAGCTGGATAGCCGCCTCCCAACTAAGCTCCTCCGCTACCCCAGCCGGCCGCGCCCTCGCTCCGTCTGCCACCGGGAGCATCCTCGTTCTCCATCGTCTACGCTCTGCCATTCCGATAGCCTCCGTTCAGTCTGATCTGGTCATCCCAGTCAGGAGGACATGGACGCTCTTTGGCCGGAAGAAGTCAAGACCAATGATGGCGCTCGAGGGCGCACACGCCCCCATAGGGCTTCGTCCCGCACAAGCCCAGGACTAGCCGCAGCCGAGGGGGTACGGGATACCCGCACTAGCGCCCACTCGACAGAATACCTGCTTTGGGACTGGACTTGCTGGAGAAGGCCGGTCTGGCGGGGTTGGGGATCACCCCTCACAAGCTGCGTCCTGCCGTTCACCGTGCAGGCTACCCGAGAGTACGATGGCGTAGGCCACCGAGCACGGGCATGGAGACGAGTTCGCCCGCACCCGCCGACGGGCTGGAGTAGCACACCCAAGCACTCAGACCCCAAGGATACCGAGTGAGGCGCGGCGAAGCCAAGCCTCCAACGATGTCTGGATAGCACCTCACGCTGGATGAGGTGAGGAGGCGCGAAGTGGGTAGTATCGCCCGCGTCATCACGACCTGTCAGAACCGTCGCTACCATCACGAGGTCGAAGGGAACCGCGAGTACATGCTCGCCCTGTTCGACCGGGCGCTGAAGCAGAAGCCTGACCTTGTCTGCTTCCCGGAGGACTTCGTAAGCCGCGAGGTCGCTGAGGCCGAGTTCCACAAGATGGCCGAGCCTGTGCCCGGTCCCACCACTGACGCCTTCGCAAAGCGCGCGAAAGCGCACAACTGCTATGTCATCTGTCCGATCTGCACGGCACGCGACGGGAGGATATACAACTCAGCGGTGGTCATCGACCGGTCCGGCGACATTCTGGGAATCTACGACAAAGCCAACCCCGTGACTACGTCGCCCGACTACACCGTCTTTGAGGAAGGCGTCTTCCCCGGGGGCGAGCCGCCCGTTTTCGACCTGGACTTCGGACGGATCGGCGTCCAAATCTGCTTCGACGTGGGCTTCCCAGAGACCTGGGCGGCGCTGGCACGAAAGGGGGCGAAGGCGGTGTTCTGGCCTTCGGCCTACGACGGCGGGTTCCCGCTTCAGGCCTATGCTTACCTCCACCACTACTACGTTATCACCTCCGTGTACACGGCGCGGTCGCGGATCATCAACCCGTGTGGGCGCGTGGTCGCCGAGACCGACGAGCGAATGAACTTCATCGTCCAGGACGTAAACCTTGATTTCGTGGTGGCGCACTACGACTTCAACTGGGGCATTCCGGACAGCCTGCTGGACACCTATCCGGGGCGCGTGAAGATCACGTCCTACCGGGACGACGCTCACTTTATCGTCGAACCCACCGACCCCGCGCTGACGACGGAACAGTTGCGCGCCGAGTTCGGGTTCGAGCCGACTCTGCAATACCACGATCGGCACCGGGAAGCCTATGCAGCCCTCCGTGCCGGACGGACGCCCACGGCGCAGACCGCCGCGCATGCGAAGCGAGAGCAGTACGCAAAGTAGTGGGCGCCGATGTTGGCCACCACGCGCGGCAGTGCGCGGAACGAAGGAGCCTCTGACAGAACCCCGGCAAATGGCGAGCGCCCGGGAGTTCTTGCCATCGCGCGCTCAGGGTTTTGCAGGCGCTCTAGAGGTCAGGAGCCCTGGAGGTACCAATGCGAGACGAAACGCGTGAGGATGTTCGTGTGAGTCCGAGAGACGGCAAGGCGATGGTGTTGGTGGCTGGGGGTGACTTCCTCAGGGGCAGCACCCCTGCTGATGGCCAGGACAGTGACGAGACGCCGCAGTGGCGGGTGTACCTGAATGCCTACTGGATCGATGTCTGTCCGGTCACCGTGCAGGAGTATCGGAGGTTCTGCGAGGCAACCGGGCGGCAGATGCCCAAGACGCCGCGGTGGGGGTGGGAGAACGATCACCCTGTCGTGAACGTGCTGTGGGAGGATGCGGCTGCCTACGCAGCCTGGGCGGACAAGAGGTTGCCCACCGAGGCTGAATGGGAGAAAGCCGCGCGTGGCACCGACGGCCGCAAGTTTCCGTGGGGGAGTGAGGCCCCGGGGACTGATGGAAAGTGGCGATGCAACCTGTTCGGCGATCGGGATGGCTTCGTCCACACATCGCCCGTTGACCACTATCCCGAGGGCGCTAGCCCATACAGTTGTCTGGATATGATCGGCAACGTGTGGGAGTGGTGCGCAGACTGGTATCGCAGTGGCTACTATGCATCAGCGCCAATCCAGAATCCGACGGGCCCAGAGCGCGGCAGCTACCGAGTGATGCGCGGCGCCTCCTGGGAGTACCTGGCGAAGTACGTGCAATGCACGATCCGGCACTATAACCGGCCGACCGACACCAACGAGGGATTCGGCTTTCGGTGTGTGCAGGATGTATAGCGGCGTTGCTCCTCCTCGCACGAGGGGGAGAGGGGTCGTAGGATGAAGAGTGTGGGCTCGATATCGGTAGTGTTCTTGGGGTTTGCGTTTTTGAACACAGCAGCGCTGGGAGCGGGCGAGAGAGCAATGTCCTCTGGAACACAGGCTTACATCGTCGCTGTCGACGGCAATGATGAGAACCCGGGGACGCAGGAACAGCCCTGGCGGACCATTCAACACGCGGTGGACCGGCTGCAGCCCGGGGAGACGGCATACATTCGCGAGGGCTTGTACCAGGACCCGGTGGTCATCGAGAAAAGTGGAGCTCCTGACAGGTACATTACCCTGGAGAACTACCCGGGCGAGCATCCTGTGATCGATCCGGCGTTCAAGTTCGGAAGTGCGATTCGGGTTTCCGCGGACTACATCAGGATCAGGGGTCTTGAGATCCGCAACTGCAAGCCGCAGCCGGGCCGCCGGGGGGACAGCGGGGCGCTGACGATCTTCTCCTCCCACCACTGCGTGGCGGAACGGAACACGATCCACCACATCATCGGCGCGCAAGGGGAGACCGGATACGGGAGGCCATCGACCGGAATCTACATAGCGGATTCAGATGACATCACCATCCAGAACAACACCGTCTATGACATAGTCGGTCACAGCGAGTCCAAAGGCATCCTAACCGATACGGTATCCAATGTGGCGATTCGGAGGAACCTAGTCTACTTCTGCGACAAAGAAGGCATAAGGCTGGTGACCTACGAGCGCGACAGCAACAACTTCGTCGAGGGCAATATCACCCTCAGCAACAACATGGGCATCGCGGTGAACATGTGCTTCGTGCAGAACCACACCGACACCGTCAGGAACAACTTCACCGGCTGGAACTGCAGCCACGGGATGCAGATCAAGCACACTATCAACACGTTGGTGACACATAACACCGCCTACGGGAATCAGTACGCAGGACTCAGGTTCAACGACCGGCCGTTCAACTACTATGCAGTGGTGAAAAACAACATCCTCAGCAACAACCTGCCGGCCTGGTCCATCGTCGACCGTGAGAACTTCAACGAGACGGTGGACTACGACTTCTACCAATACCGACCCGGCAATCTACTGGCCTGGTTCAACTGGTCTGAGGCAGACAAGTGCTACAGCCTAGCCGATATCCAGAAGAAGACCGCGGCGACTGCGACCATAGGGACGACCTACGAGGTCCATGGCAAGGAGGGCGACCCGCTGTTCGTCAATCCCGAGGGCTATGATTTCCGGCTGCGCGGGGGCTCGCCGGCCAGGGGCGCGGCCGACGACGGGAAGGAGATGGGTGCGCTTGAGGGTGAGCTGACCTTGGTCGGAGCCGAGATGGCCTATGGTCTGGCCAAGATCCCGGACCTGGGCGAGCTGAAGCTGCGCGTCGAGTCATCCTCCTCAGAGAGCGAGAAGGGGCGGGCGGCCAATGCCGTAGATCAGACGTACGGCACCTACTGGGAGGTCGATGCGACAAAGGATACCAGGCGGGATATCATATTGGGTCTTCCCGGCGAGAGGCCTCACGAGCTGACCTTCATCACCCTGACCAAGGCCGAGTCCAGGGACAACTACTATCGGCAGTTTCGACTTTACGTCGACGATGGATCTGGGCAGTGGAAGCTGGTCCCGGAACCGCCGGAGCATCCCTTTGTCGGCTATACAAGCCAGGAGGGAATCAACAACGGCGAGACATGGGCATTGCCTGCAGGCACCATGGCGCGGAGGGTGAAGATCGAACTTGTCAGCGGGTACGGCAACATCATCCAGCTTCCCGAGGTTAGGGTGTACGCCGGGAAGACGCCTGGCCCCGCTGGACGCTGACGCTCTGACGTCTGCCGAGGAGCAATGACAAGCGCTGAACGCGGACGGGAGCAGACAGTCTAGTGATGGTCCTTGCGAGAGCGGACCGGGCGAGCGCGGAACTCTCGGATCAGGGCTGCCAGTTCCTCGGTCATGACCTTGTAGAGCGTTTCGCCCTTCTCAGGACTGGCAACGGTTGGGTCGCCAAGCACGCCGGTGTCTGAGAACGTGCTCCACCATTCCATCATGCCGACTCTGGGACCGATCTCAAGGTCCTGCCACCAGAAGTCAGAGGGAAGCATCTTGTTCTCGGCTGCCGCTAGCTCACGCCGGACGCGCTCGGGACACAGGTACAGATAGAGGGATGTTTCGATCTCGTCGGCGTGAGCCACCCAACCCTTTGGCGATTCTCGCACTCTGCTAACAGCGTCTATGCCGAGTTCGAAGTAGCTGAAGCCGGCACAGACCACAGGATTGTCCATCGTGGCCTGTCTGGCAGCGACCTCCACCAGGATCCGATTGGAGCCGTGCCCGTTGACGATGAGCACTTTCGTGAACCCATGGTGGGCCAGACTCCTTACGATGTCGAGCAGGAAGTGGACATACGTGTCCCAGGCAATGCCTATTGTGCCCGGAAAATCGATGTGGTGCCAGTTGAACCCATAGGGCAGGGCCGGCATGACCAGCACCTCGTCCGCCACGAGCCGCGCTGCCCCCTCGCAGACGCGCGAGCAGAGGTAGGTGTCGACATCCAGGGGCAAGTGCGGCCCGTGCTGTTCCGTGGTCCCGACGGGAAGCACGACCACGCGCCGGGCTATCGCCGCGTCGCGCATCTCGGGCCACGTAAGCTTATCGTATTCCCACGGCATCGATTCCGCCATCCTCACATCCTCCGTCCACGATCATTCGGCATCAACTGGGGCCCACGAGTTTCGTTTCGACGCGCCGGCGCGGTGCACATCTTTTGACGCGTGCTGGGGGTGGTGATAGGATGAGGTCGGCCCGGATCGTTGCCGGTGCTGAGGGCGAGGAGACACTCTCATGAAGATAACCGACTGGACTGTCCACACGCCGGACCGGAATTACCATGTGTTCCTGGAGTTGCGCACCGATGAGGGACTGATTGGCTGGGGGGCGTGTTTCTCCCAGACGCCACAGGCCGTTGGCGCCTTGCAGTGGCTGAAGCGCTTCGTGATGGGAGAGAGCCCTCTGGAGGTCGAACGGGTCACGGAGAAGCTCCACCAGCTCACCTACTGGCATGGCCGGGGCGGTGCTATGACGCACGCGATCAGCGCGATCAACATCGCCCTGTGGGACCTAACTGGGAAGATCCTTGGACAGCCGGTGAGCGTGCTGCTCGGGGGGCGACATCGCGAGCGAGTGCCGGTCTATGGGTCGATCCTCTTTCATCCGGTGGACACACTGCCTCAGCGCATCGAAGCGATGCTGGCGCGCAATTTCCGGACGATCAAGCTCGGCTGGGATCCCTTCGGACAGCAAAGCCTCGGGGAGGATGAGCGGCTCGCGCAGACGGCGAGGAAGGTAGCTGGGGACTCGACGGAACTCCTGATCGACGCAGGGGGGAGCAACCCGTATTGGACGATGCGGCTGAAAGACGCCCTCGAGAGGGCGAAGATGCTGGCCGACTACAACGTCTACTGGTTCGAAGAGCCACTGCCCCCGGATGACATCGATGGCTACGTCCGACTCACCGATCTCTCGCCCGTGAAGATAGCGCACGGCGAGGCGCTGACGAGACGCCAGACCTTCGTTCCGTATTTCCAGCGGCGGGCGATGGACATCGTGCAGCCGGACTCCTCGAAGGTCGGCGGACTATCCGAGTCGCGGCGCATCGCCTGGATGGCCGAAGAGCACGGCATCGAGCTGGTCCCTCACGGCTGGAACACAGCGGTGGGGGTGGCCGTGGACATTCACATGGTCGCCTCGCTCCACACCAAGTCCTTCGTCGAGTTCAACGTCGGCAACGTGATGGTCGAGAAGATCACCTCCACTCCATTCGAGCTTGGCGACGACGGCTGCCTCGAGGTACCCACGGGTCCGGGGCTTGGGATTGAGATCGATACCGGGCGCCTCAAGGAGCTTCACGATTCAGGCTACTCGGCCCCCTCCTGGACCTGGGAGGAAGAAGGCCAGTTCGACGCGAAGGCCTGAGTGGCGACGTCCCCTGCCATTCGCCGTCAGCTACACAAGACGCGCAGGATCTCTTGGGCGATGAGAAGATGCCCGGTGCGGTTGGGATGCACAGGCTCCGGGCAGAAGTCACCCGGCGGCCGGTACTGTAGCTGGCGCTCGAACATGGCCTGCAAGCTTACCAGGCGCGCCCCGAAAGCCCCCGCCATCGCCTCCACCACCGAGGTGTACTCCGGCAGAAGATCGAGGACCTGTGACCCATGATCGGTGCTAATGTAGAACGGCGCGATAAGCACGAGTCCGGCGGCGGTCTTCTCCCGGGCTCTGGTCAGTATCTCGTGGTACGTGTTGCGAAACCGAGCGGGGGAGACGCCATTGCCAGGATCCGTGAGATGACTGTGAAGATCGTTGATGCCGACCTCGACGGACAGCCAGTCGGGCGCCTCCCGAATCGCATCGTCCTCCCACCTGGACTGAAGATCGGTGACGCGGTCGCCGCCGATGCCCTTGTTGACCCAGGTGATGTCTCGCTCCGGCCAACCCCACAGGACTAGGTCGCGAAGCATACTCACGTAGCCTTCGCCGAGTGGCGCCGATTGGCCGCGCCTTCCGCAATCGGTGATGCTGTCGCCGATCAGAACCACTTTCTGGCCGCTCTGAAGACACAGGTCACCCATGACTGAAACACCTTCTGCGAGAGTCGCCGGGATATTCACTAGCATTCACTTCCTGGTTTGGCGGCTGTGCTCCTCTCGGCGCCCCATAACGGCAAGGTGTCCCCCCCGAGGAATGCTATCCACTCTGTTCGATGGCCGAAGCCCCATCGCACCGAGTGTGGAGAGCGCATCTGCGCTGAGTGCTGGGCGAAAGCGGACCTGGCCGCTTAGGCGAGGCCGGCATCCAAGAAGATATGCATGCAGCGCGGAGAACAGGTCCAGCGGAGCGATCTGGACCGGGAGCACTCTCTTCCGTTGCTCCAGTCCAGACGCCTACTACTGCAGCCTCACCGAGTCGAGCATGCATGACCACGTCATCTCCGAACTGATCGCACAGGTGAGCGAGGACGAGTTACGGCACTCCATCTTCTACCTGTCCAAGGACCCGCTGCCCTGCCGCAAGGCGAACTACACCCGGCCGGGGCAATCGAAGAGCACCCTGGACGAGACGGACGACTTCCTCGAGGCGAAGCTGCGCGGCTGGGGCTACACGCTGGAGCGGGATTCGCATCAGGCGCAGGCCTTCCGCTGCGATGAGAGCAAGCCCAGGCATCACTGGTATGCCACGCCTCAGCCGGAGGACCCTTGGTACACCGTGCGCAACCTCGACGTCCGCAAGACCGGCGCCCGCCATCCCGACGAGATCATCTGCGTCGTGGCGCACAAGGATTCCCCGAGTTGGATCGACTCGCCCGGAGCACACGACAACGGAGTGGGCACGGCCGGTGCTCTGGAGATTGCGCGCGTGCTCGCGGGCTACCAGCCGCAGCGTTCCCTATGGCTCCTCTTCTGCAACGAGGAGCACGCGCCATGGACGAGTGTGGCCGCTGCACGCGCGGCGAAAGCGCGCGGAGACAACTGCATCGTAGTCATCAACCTCGACGCCATCGCGGGGAAGTCGCAGGCGGATCGCGATACCGGGCGCAAGACCAACGTGACGCTGTACACCGCGCCCGAGGGCGAGCCGCTCACGCGGCTGATGGCAGCGGTCAACGAGACCTATCGGATCGGCCTCGAGCAGACCACATACTTACGGCAGCGCCCCGGCGACGACGACGGCTCGTTCGTCAACGCCGGCTACCCCGCCGCGATCGCCAACTTCGGCTCTTACCCCTATGCCGATCCGAACTACCACGAGGCGGGGGATACCGCCGAATCGGTGGACATGCCCAACGTGCGTATGACTGTGCAGGCCACGCTGGCAGCGATACTAACGCTGGACATGAGGTGACGCAAACCCGCACGCGTCCTGAGGACTAGGCCCTGCGACGCCGCGAGGGGCACGCCCATCCTACCCGGTTTCGTCCAGCCTTGAGTGTTACGCTACATCCGAGCTGCGAGAGGATCGCGCCGCGTGAGGGGGAATGTGGGAGATGAAGAGAGGTCTCGGGCAAGCGCGTGCACGACAGACGCCAGAACCTCTAGTGGGCCTTCCACGGCCCGGGCAATGCCCCGTGGCAGACGTCAAACATCATCGACCGGGAGCCTGAACGAACAGCCGACGGTCCGAAGGAGTCAGCAGTCTATGTCGAAGGCAACAGATGTCAGTGTGGTCGGATCGCAGTTGTACATGCTCCCGGTGCGGACACGCGTTCCCCTCAAGTTCGGCCCGGAGACGCTCACGGACGTTACATTGGCTCGGGTCAAGCTGCGAGTCGCCGATGGCAGCGGGAAAGTGGCCGATGGGTGGGGCGAGACGCCGCTCAGCGTGCAGTGGGTCTGGCCTAGCGCGATCAGCTATGATGAAAGACACCAGGCGATGGCGCACCTGTGTGAGCTTCTCGCAGAGCGTTGGGCCTCATTCGGTGGCTCCGGTCATCCGATCGAGGTTGGAAGCGACTTCGTCTCGCAGGAGCTTCCCCGGCTGCTCAACCAGATCAACAGCGAGCGCGGGACCGCCGAGGCCATGCCCTGGCTGGCAGCCCTGGTTTCCTGCTCAGCCTTCGATCTGGCGCTGCACGATGCCTACGGCAATCTCCACAGCCGCCCGGTGTACGAGACCTACACCGCCGAGTACATGAGCCGCGACCTGGCGGCCTATCTGGTTCCCGCCGATGGCTCAGACGTGTCCTTCGCCGGCCGGTTCCCCGCTGAGTGGCTCGTGGCTCCGCGGCCCAACGTTCTGCCGGCCTGGCATCTGGTCGCGGGTAAAGACTTGCTCGATGCGACTGAGCTTACGGGCTCGGAGCCGGATGATGGCTACCCGGTGTTGCTCGCGGACTGGATCGAGCGCGATGGTCTGTATTGCCTGAAGGTCAAGTTGCGGGGCGATGACCCCGAGTGGGATTACAGGCGATTGGTCGCAGTCGGCCTGATCGCTCGCAGGAACAATGTCATCTGGCTGACCGCCGACTTCAACTGCACAGTGCTGGAGCCCGCTTACGTCACCCAGGTGCTCGATCGGCTGGTGACCGAGCACCCGCAGATCTGGCAGATGATCCTCTATGTCGAGCAGCCGTTCCCCTACGACCTGGAGAAGTACCGCATCGACGTTCACGCCGTATCTGCGCGGAAGCCTCTCTTCATGGACGAAAGCGCGCACGATTGGCATCTGGTCAAGCTCGGCCGCACGCTGGGGTGGAGTGGAGTCGCACTCAAGACCTGCAAGACGCAGACGGGTGCCATTCTCACGCTGTGCTGGGCGAAGGCGCATGGGATGACCCTCATGGTCCAGGACCTAAGCAATCCCATGCTCGCCCAGATCCCACACTGTCTTCTCGCCGCCTATGCAGGAACCATCATGGGCGTCGAGACGAATGGCATGCAGTTCTACCCGGCAGTGTCGCTTCCCGAAGCGGCCGTCCACCCGGGCCTATACAGGCGTCAGAACGGGACAGTGACCTTGGAGTCGTTGCGCGGACCGGGCTTCGGATACCGGTTGAGCGAAATGCGGCGCGAGCTGCCCCCTGTGACGATTAGCTTCGGCAATATCGCGTGACCAGGAAGCCCGCCCGGTACTCGGCGGCCTCATCAGCGACTACTGCCGCCTCGCTGCCTGACGAGTCCTGAGTCCCGAGAAGAGCCGGGCAATGACGATGGTTCATCCCTGAATGCCGGCTTCCCGGCTGCCGTCGGCGCGGCGGGAGTCACCAGTCTGCCGGCCTCTAGGCGTCAGGCCGTCAGGCGTCGGATCAGTTCTTCTCCCTGCCGGTCCAGCCATTCGAGCGGACGCTCCAGATCGCGCATGATGAACCACGTCCTCTGTTGGGGTGACACCTTCGCTGATCCTTCGAGACGCTCCGCCAGCCATCGCGCACGGAGCGCCAGCGGGATCGCGCGCACCTCGCTGGCTGATAGGGGCGCGAGCTCGGAATAGGCATCGACGAACACAGTCGCGGTCCCGAAGACCGGCTCAACCGCGTCGGTCATGGACCATATGCTCGCATTGTCGAACGGCGCCGCGCGGCGGCCTCCGAAGTAGTAGATGCCATCGGCCAGATCGCGGCTCCGCGTATGCTCGCACGCCCAATCGAGGTCGAAGATGCCTGCCACCTCGCCCGAGTCAGAATAGAGGAGATTGCCCGGGTGATAGTCCCCATGGATGAGCCAGCGAGGCAGGGCGTCGTAGACCCCCGCTTCATATGCCGAGGCCAGCCGCCTTGCCTGCTCAACGGCGCCCTCCAGCCCCGGATACTGGCCGGCAAGGTGATCGTAGGCGGCCAGCATCACTTCCGGGTCATCCATCCTTTCGCTTCCGCCGACACCGGGAGCAGCGTTCGCGAACTGCGCCAATATCGGGCTGTAACTCCCCCTCGCCGGGTAGCTGGCTGCAACGAGGTGGAACCGGGCCAGCGCGCGTGCGGTATCAGCCAGCTCCGCCTGGGTCTCCCCGAACGCACGACCCGCCACGAAGCGGTACAGCTCGAATGCCCGGCCATCCCACAGCGCCCACGTCTCTCCGGACGTTGCGGCGATCGGCTCCGCCGTCGGTACGCCTCCGGCCACGAGGTGCTTCCGCAGGCCGTGATCGAACTGCATGGCCTCCCGCGAACTCGTGCGCGTGCCCCGGCATCGCAGGAAGTAGTTGCCGGTCGCTGCGATCACATGCCAGCACTTCCCGGCAGTTCCTCCGGCTACCTGAACCTCACGCACCTCGCCGATATCGTAGTTGGCGAGAGCATCCTGCACCTCATTCATCAGCAGACCCCTGATGCGCGCCTGGCTCGTGCGACGATCCGCCGGGCGCAGAGCCGTTTTCCTCGGACTCAGCCCCTACCCGATCCCGTCTCCTCGCTGATCATCACCAGGTATCGCGCCATGCCTTCAGTGAACGCCTCCCACAACTGATCGCCCAGCTCCGGTGTAGCGACGCTGGGATCGCCGAACGCGCCGGTCTCCGAAAGCTCATCGGTCCGCCACGCATACCCGGGCGATGTCGTGCGCTTGAGCGTTGGCTTCACCATCTTCTCTCGCTTCACGAGATGCGGGCGGTCCGCAAGCACCTCCGCGGTTTCCGTCGCCGCCGCGTGGATCCCGAACTTCTCCCCGGGATAGACGCCGCTCTCGCTCATTCTGGCAAGCTCCCCCTGGAAGTACGCGTCGCCCCAACCGGGCCATATGTACACCCTGACTGCCTTGTTCCCGCGAGTGAACTCCTCCATCAGCTTATGGCGCGCCACCTCCAGGGAAGTCTGGTTGCCGCCGTTCCCGTTGGACACCGCGATGGTGCGGAACCCGAACCCTACAACCGAGCGCATGATATCGCAGAGCGCCGCGATGTAGGTTTCGAAGCCAAGCGAGATCGTCCCCGCGAACTTCATGTGGATACAGGACTGTCCGTAGTGGAGGGGCGGCAGCACCAACACTTTCATGCCGTATCTGCTCTGTGCGCGCTCTGCCCCGTCGATCGCCCACTTCTCCGCCAGCCGCGCGTCGACGTCGACCGGCAGCATCGGCCCATGCTGCTCGATCGCCCCAGCGGGGAAGACCACAATGTAGTCTCTCCGCGCCGCCTCTGCTATGTCCTCCCACGTGCACTCGCCCCAGAGCAGTCTCATGCGCGTCTCCTTCACTCGAGTCTCGTAGTTGAGATTCGTGACGGACGCTCGTGCGCCCTCTAGCAGGTCGACTGCCCGAGAAGGCGCGACCCATTGCGTGACGAAGATCGTTGCTGCTGGCCGCACTGAATCTGATTCGACTCGGGCTGTGGAGAGAGTTATGGGTGGCAAAGACCATATCGTTCGCGTCGCAACCGTTACCCAAGACGGCCTCGATCGGGGTTCCGCCGGGATTGTCCCGCAGACCCTGGAACGGCTGGAGGCTGCGGCGTGTAACAGGCCGGACATCGTCTGCCTACCGGAGATATTCGCAGGTGACATGGCCGAGACCGTGCCAGGACCGACAACTGAGCGGCTCTCCCAATGGGCGTGGGAGCACTCGTGCTATGTCGTGTGCCCGATCGCAACCCGCGTCAACCAATGTCGCCTCAACTCCGCGGTGCTGCTGGATCGCGCAGGGGCGATCGCGGGGAGGTACGACAAGATCCACCCCACCGAGGGAGAGATCGAGCGCGGCACCTGCCCAGGTCACATCGACGCCCCCGTCTTCAGGACGGATTTCGGCACGATCGGCATCCAGATATGCTTCGACGTGAATAACTGGCTCGGCGTGTGGGGTCAGCTGAAGGAGAAGGGCGCCGAGATCGTGTTCTGGCCCTCAGCCTACCCCGCCCACCGGCTGCTCTCCGCCCTCGCGTGGATCAATGAGTTCTATATCGTCTCCTCGACGATGACCCGCGCCTCGAGGGTCTACGACATCACGGGGGACGTGATTGCCGCAACGGGGATGCTCCAGCAGTGGGCCGATGCCGACCTGAATCTGGGGAAACGGTTGTTCGAGACCGACTACCATACCGAGAAGATCCCCGCGCTCCAGCGCAAGTATGGACGCAGGGCGCAGGTCCGGTGGTATCACGACGAGGACTGGTTCACCCTTGCCTCGGTCGACCCCGAGCTGTCGATGGAGGAGCTCATCGCGGAGTTCGGGCTGGTCCCTCTGCGGCCATACCACGAACGGTGTAAGCGGGCACAGGACGAGGCGCGAGCGCGCTGCGTGGAGTCTCACGCGCGAGGCCGAGCGGCGCGCTCATAGCTGCACTGGCAGGTCCGTCTGACTCCGATCAGCCGGCGACGACGAGATCCCTGGCGACGCGCCCAGCGCGGGCCTGCCCGAGACTGCGGCGCTCCCGATATTGCTTGTGTGTGCAGCCGCAGGTTCACGAAGTGACGATGCAGATGGCTGTCGCGAGAAAGCCTCACTCGGCAGCGATAGCTCCGACCGAGCGATGCGTGTGCGCCAACAGTTGTCCCGCTGCCGCCAGGCTGTGCACCATAGGAACTCTGGGCCGACTGCACTTCAGGCGAACAGCGACTTGGCGAAGGCGATGTCCTCCGCGACTAGGCGGTTGACCGAGGCCTCGTCATCGTACTCGGCAGTGAGGCAGAGCACGCCGCTGTAGTTGCGGCGCTTGAGCTCAGTCGCGACCCGCTTCCACGAAGCTATCCCCTGTCTGCCGGTAGTCCAGTATCTGCTCCACTCGGCTACCTCGGCCTCGGGGCCGTTGGTGCGCAGCCAGATTGCGTTCTTCAGGTTGACCATGCAGAGACGCGACCACAGTATATCAATGGCGAGCGCTGGTTCTTCGCCACTGAGCGCGCAATGGGCCGGGTCCCAGACCGCGGCGACGTGCTTGGGATCGAAGCCCTCCATCAGATGCAGCAGGCCGGCCGCGTTAGCGACGAAATCCTCGCAGTGATTCTGCACTCCGATCTGCACGCCGTGCCGATCGAGCAGAGGGATGAGCGCCTCGTACTCGGCCTGAGTTCTGGCCTCCGTCGCCAGATAGCCGCTCGCATCGACGTGGACCATCACGCGGATCGTCGGCACACCTGCCTCGGCGCAGGCGACGATGGTTTCCTCATCGGCCGGCCCCGCCACGCTGGCGATCGCCACTCCGCAATCAGCGAGCTGCTTGGCCGCTCTTGGCAGGTCATGCCGCGCGTTCTGCGGCAGCACCTGATACCCCGGCCGCACGGGCAGTTCGATCGCATCGAATCCCAGGCCTTTCACGAATGCGCCGAGTTCGGGGATCGGCATCTTCCACGGCTTCGTGAAGACCGAGAAGGTCACGTCTCCTGCGTTCGCCATCCTGGGCCTCCTTACGGGCGCTCAATTCTCTCGGAGTGTACCAGAACCAGTCCGAAGTATCCAGGAAGCCTAGCCGCGTCCCGCAGCCAAGCATTGCCCGCAACCTGGGACGGCCGCGCCAGGCCTAGCTACCTCCTGCACATCGCTCGCCGAAAGCCGGGTATCGCCGCCTGCAGGACGTGCGGGCTGCCAGCCCGGTGTCCCAAGGCCACCTGACCTGCATCAGCCTCTGTCCGAGCGGTTGGCAGGACCCCGCCCCGCCGCGCCCGAAAGGGAATCACCAGACTGCCTCTGAGGTTCGCTATGACACCCAAGGAACGCGTCGCCGCTGTCTTCGCTGGAGAGAAGCCCGATAAAGTCCCCGTCCACCATATCGGCATCTCCTCCCACGTCGCCTCGAAGCTGCTAGGGCACGAGGCGTACATTGGCGGGGGCATCCAGCAGTGGCGTGAGGCCACGGCACTGTGGAATGGACCGGACGCGCACGCGGAGTACCTTGAGCGGTCGTACCAGGACGCGATCGCTGTATCGAGGATCTTCGGCAACGACGTGGTGCGCGCCAGCTACTGGCGCCATGACACCAAACCAACGCGCAAGCTCGACGAGAACACGTACCTTTTCGAATACGGCGATGAGAGCCAGTGGCAGATACTGCGCTTTGACCCGCCGAGCGAGCAATGCGAGATCGGTGCTTACCTACCCGAGCGCGAACTCAGCTTCGAGGACCTCGACCGCACGCTGAGGGACGAAGAGCAGTCCATCGCTGACTGGAGACCCTCGCCTCCCAAGTTCGAGACGCGCGCCCTGCGAGAGCTGGGCGATGAGTACGCCATCCGCTGCGGCGGCGCTTCGCTCGGCATCTCCCTGGAGCGTCACTCTATCTGGTTCGAGGCGATCCTGCTCCGGCCTGACCTGGTCGCGCGCTCGCTCGACCTCCAGGTGGAGTACGCGCGCCGAAGGGTTCCAGTGCTCGCCGCGGCTGGCTTCCGGTACCTCTTCGGCGGCGGGGACTTCGCCTCCAACGAGGGGCCGATGTACTCGCCAAAGGCATTCCACGAGCTCGTGCTTCCGCGATTGAAGCAGATCACCGATATCTGCCACCAGCACGGCTGCTTCTCGCTCTTCGCCAGCGACGGCGACCTCTGGCCTGTTGCCGAAGACCTCTTCGGCGCCTCTGGCGTGGACGGTTACTACGAGATCGACCGGCGCGCCGGCATGCACCTGCGAGAGCTGCACGCGCGTTTCCCGCGCCTGGTCACCATCGGGAACATCTCCTCGCACACCGTCCATCTGGGGACGAGGGATGACATCCGGCGCGAGGTTGAGGAAGCCATCGCCGCCGGCAAAGAGCATGGTCGCACGATCGTCGGCATCTCGAACGCGATCGTTCCTGGGACGCCCATCGACAACGTGGTCGCCATGATGGAAGCGGTGCAGGAGTTGCGCTGACCTGCCGCGATGCGGCCATGACGACGGCGGAGCGCCCCCAAGGAATGCTCCACCCGACCGTCCGCATCTGTTCAACACTCACAGAGGGACACCGTCCTGTGAGTGTGGAGGCCCAACGGGTTCCGCATCCGCTTGGAGCAACGGGCTACCGCACCTGGTAATCCCCAATCGCTTCGTACATCGCCAGCACGTTCTCAACAGGGATGTCAGGTAACATCTTCTGATCAGGCCCGGCGATGTATCCTGTCGGACCAAGGGCCTCTATCGTAGCTCGCACGGTTGACCTAACCTCGGCCGCCGTGCCGCGCGGAAGCACGGTCTGCGTGCTGATGCCGCCGCGGAATGAGATCTGGCCCTTGAACCGCGTCGCCAGTAGTGCTGGCTCCATCTCCCGAGCGGAAACCTGGACCGGGTCAAGCAGGTCGATGCCGCACTCGACCAGATCGGGGATGATCTCGCTCACTGCGCCACACGTATGGAACATGACCTTCAGGCCGTAGCGCTTTGCCTGCTGGGCGAGCCGCCGAAAGTGAGGCTTGAAAAACCTCAGGAACGACTGACGGCTGATGAACAGCGACTGCTGCATCCCGAAGTCGCTGCCGAAGTAGAAGACGTCGAGATCGGCCGCGCCCCTCGAGAAGATAGCGTCGTTCACATCGCAGTAGGAATCAACGGCGCGCTGCACTACATACTCGATGAGACCGGGGTCGTCGAGCATTGCCATCAGGAATCTCGACTCACCCATGCCGCGGCGAGGGTCGGTGAACATGCTCGCCCACACGCCTCCCAGCACAGCCAGACCGGTCGACCTCGCGGCTGCCAGCCGCCCGAGATAGCCCCGCAGATCGAACGACTGCGTGTCCGGCCATGGCAAACGCTGGGCATCAGCAATGGATCTGACGGAGCTGAGATCGGGGAGATCGAGGAACAGGGTCTCCTGGATCATATCGGCGTCCAGAGCGCGCAGGAGGTCCAACCGGTCATCCACCCCCAGCGCGGCGAGAACCTTCGCCTCCGTCTCCGGCTCAGCAGAGAAGAAGCGCGGCACCTGATCCACTTCCATGTGATCGATCGCGCGAAGGATGCGTTCGCGATGGGTGAGACGGGCCATGGAACTCCTTCGGTGCCTGTCGGCCGCCCTACATTCGCGGCGCTAGGGCTCCCCCGTTGTCTGGGCGATTCGCATATTGCCGTAGTTGCTCTCGTCCACGAACGGTCCGTAGAGATGCGGCCGGCGCTGCCCCCAGTTGGTGTCCCTGTTGCAGTAGCCGGAGTGCTTCCGGAACGGCTGTCTTGCCGGTACATCGGCCCAGACATAATCAAGATCGCCTTCGTTATAGGCCAGTATGTCGCCCTTCCGGTCTATGATGCAACTGCCCTCCCCTTCGTTCCGGGCGACCACCATGGTGAGCTGGTTGTCCATCGCGTGTACCCGCATGATCGCCCGCCAGCGATCATCGTTGTAGATCGGCGGACCGGGGCTGTGGCGATCAGCCCGGTGGTCTCCCATGATCGGCATCACCAGGAAGTCAGCTCCGTTGAGACCCACCATACGTGAGGACTCAACCGCCGAAGTATCCATACAGATGTTGAACCCGAGCGCGCCAATGTCAGTACTGTATACAGGGAAGCCGTCACCGGGCAGTACTCCGGAGAGATCCTCCCCCGGGGCCAGATGAACCTTGTGGTACCTGCCTGTCACCCGGCCCTTTCGGTCGAACAGCAGTGCGCAGTTGAAGACGGCATCGTCCTCGCGCTCGTAGAGACCGAGGACCAAGTGGGTCTTGTACTTCTTGGCGATGCCGGCAAACGCGTCTGTCTCTTCCGACGGGATGGTCACGGCCGATCTGAACGGCCCCCCGAGGGCTCCGATGTGGAGGGCGATCTCCGGCAGGACCAACAGGTCCGGCTTCACAGCCTTGGCGGCCTGCTCGCAGATCCCCCCGTAGAACTGGATGTTGTCCGCCATCGACCGTGCCTCGTGTTCGTGGACCCGAGGAAGGCTTCCCGTCACCAGACAGACCCGCGCCGGCCGCAGGCGCGGCATTGAAGCCGGCCGAACGACCGGCATACTCCAACTCGAAGTGCCTTTCGGGGACCAACGGAGGAAGCACCGAATGGTCATCGAGTCCATCTCTGGGGGCGCCTGCACGGTCCGCACGAGCCGGCGCGCGTTCGGACCGGTCTGCTCCGGCATCAGCCGGTCGATTGGGGCGCGGCGGCCCTTCCTGCCCCACGTCACCATCGCCCCCACCATCTCGCGTGGATGGTCCAGGTCTTCGTACGTAACATCCATTTCGATGTGATACACCGCCCCGGGCACTACCCCACCATAGCGCAGGTCCCAGCCGCCGCTGCAGGTGCGAGTGCCGTTGGCGGAGATCCGCAAGCTTCCGTCCCTGCCTTTGCCCAGCTTCGGCGCCGCCTCTGCATGCGGCCACCACTTCTCGACGCCTTCCAGCGCCGGCACACGACTCTTCATCGGACCTCCCATCCGTTGTCCCCCCGAGAACGCCGTCCAAGCTTCGCTATAGGCCAGGATTCGCCACAGCTCTCTCTGCATCCTTTGGGGTATGAGCAGGATCGCCGATCGCGTCTGCTGCCTCCGAGACTACTTCGGGTGGGAGGTTCGCAGTACCGACTGGATCCTCGTCTTCCAGAAGCGGCGACTATCCGGGTTGAGTCAGTCCGAACACGGAGGTGATTATGCTCAGCGCGCCACCCGTCAGGTACTGACCCAGAACCAAACCCAGGAATGCCGGGCGCAGGGCTCGATAGCGGCGCAGACCTCCGTAGCGCAGGATGATGGTGGTGACCGCCCAGGCGATGAAGACGTTCGCCCAGAGCGAGTAGTTTGTCTCCCAAGAGCTGGCGATGACAAAGCCAAGAGGGCTGACAGGCCACCAGAGAAATCGCGCGCTCAGGGAGACCAGACCAAACATAATGCCAGCCCCCAGCACCAGTGCCAGGCGTAGCCAGTTGTCCGGCATCTCGGGCGAGTGCATGCTGGACTCGAGGTCGCGAAAAGCCCAACCCGGATAGGAGGTGAAGGGATTCCATGGAGGAACCGCCAGCGCGCCCCGCACATAGACAGTGGACAACATGGCGGGTAACCCGACGGCGAGCATCACGATCACTGCGACGAGGGCAGCGAGCGGGAAAGTGCGGCCGCGGCTCCGGCCGCTGTGGATGAGCCTGAAGCTATGCATGATCTGTGGCATGAGAACCGAGTTCGGATCAGACATGTAGGTGATTGACAGGTAGGCGAACAGAGTGCTCGAGCTGTACCCGATGGGCAGGCCCCCGATCGTACTCAGCACGACCCCGCGAGGGAACACGCCGGTGTCAATATACATCACGCCGCCGGCCGCCACCAGCCGAGATGCTCCCAGCAGGATGGTAAAGTAGAAACCGATCAGCAACACGAACGCCCACCAGTGCATCCCCGTCCACACCGCCCACCAGAGCATGAACGCGTTCGCCAGTATGAACCCGAGCAGCGCCCAGCGGCCGGGCAAGGGGACATAGGGGTCATCATCATCGGGGCCGCGCCCCAACAGGCTCCACCAGGCTGCCTTGAGTGCATTCCGCGACTGATAGAGGATAACGACGCTCAAGGTGATGAACCCACCGGCTTCCTCAAACCCTATGAAGACGCGCGGATCGAAGCCGACTGGCGCGGCGCCGCCCTCCCCGGTGATGCCGAGGCTGGCCGCGACCAGCTGCTGCACTCTGAACAGAACGTGAAAGAGCCAGAGGCTCAGGGACACGTCGGTCGGCAGCAGGCAGGTGATCCCGATCGCCGCGAAGATGATGCGGACACGAAGGGCCGGGCGCTGGGCGAGGACGCTCCAGGGCAGACTCATGCCGGCGAAGTAGCGCCCCAGGTCAACGTCGATGCGGGTCGACGGGACGCTGGGGTACAGCCGGCTCAGGAAGTCGATTATGGCGAGCGTGGACGGGATGACGAACCCTATCCAGAAGACTCGATTGGCGAAAATGGTGCGGCCAAGCGTGGGGCGCGGGTCATCGCCGGTGATGGTAAGGGGAACCTCGACCAGGGGAAAGGTGAGCCGCTGGTGCTCGATCCAGTCCTTGCTCAGCAGCGCGCCCAGGCAGAACATGGCGGCCATCAGCGCGATGGTGAACGATGACCAGGCGAGGAGTGGATGCAGCCAGGCGTGCCACGGGATGTGTGCTCCCTCGGGCAGCCCCTCCCAGAACCACGTTGCCGCATTCGGGTCATCGAGGCGCAGCCACAGGGGGATATGCGGCCAGACAAGATGCTCCCAGTCGTTCGAGGGGCTGGCGAAGTAGAAGGGGTAGGGCGTACATCCGACGATCATCGGGCCCCCTGCATCGCTCAGGAACGGAACCGATATGATCACCATGCCGTAGATGACCAGCAGTTCGGCCCGACGCAAGGCCCGCTCCGGCCACAGGCGCACAATCGCGCCGTTCACGAGGACAAGGACGAACAGGACGACAATCGCGCTGCTGATGAGAGGACCCGACCCGACGCTCCACGTCTTCTTCACAAACGAGCCATAGGGATTGACGACGGCGAACAGCGCAATGATCAGCGATCCGAGCACGACTGCGCGGGGCGTGACGGGGAAGACCGGCTTCCGTTGGCTAGGCATGTGACTCATATGGAGTTCGCGTCCGACCTTCTCCGGGGCTGGCGGTTTTCCGGCGCATTCTAGGTCGTCGGGCGGCCTTCGTCAACCCGGACTTGCAGTCACGCATTCGCAGTCATTGACCGATAGTGGGAGGAGTGTCGGATCCCTATCACCTTTGACAGCGGCGGCGCGCTAACCTATACTCAACCCTGCGATCCACCAAAAAGGCACCTCGCTGTGAGGTGATCGCTGAGGGGGAAGCTATCGATACGAGAAGGTGATGCTATGAGAAGAATCCGGGTTGGGATCATTGGCTGTGGCGACAATGGAAGCACGCACGCCGAGTGTCTGAAGCAGATCGCCGGCGCCGAACTCGTCGGCTATGCCGACACCGTGGAGGAGGCGGCGGCGACCGCGCTCCGCAATTTCGGCGGGGAATATGCGACCACGGACAGCGAGCGTGTGCTGCACGACAGCAGCATCGATGCCGTCTACATCTGCACGCGCCACGACTCCCACGCGCCGCTCGCGATTGCCGCCGCGCAGGCCGGCAAGCACATCATGATCGAGAAGCCGCTGGCGCTCTCGATCGAGGAATGCGAAGCCGTCGCTGAGGCAGTAAGCCGGAGCGGCGTCCACTTGATGCCAGCGTTCAAGATGCGCTACTACCCGTTGGTGCAGAAGGCTCACGAGTTCATCCCGCGCCCGCTGGTCCTCGTCGGGCAAATGATGGACAATCGCTGGCCAGACGGCCGCTGGACTCAGGACCCCATCCAGGGAGGAGCGAACGTCCACAGCCAGGGGTGCCACACGACCGATATCCTGCGGTACTTCGCTGGCAGCGAACCACGAAAGGTCTGGGCGGCGGGAGGGGCGATGACGCATCCCGGTCATCCCTGCATCGACCAGTGCGTTGCGGCGATACAGTTCGAGAATGGGTCAGTTGCGAGCTGGGTTCAAGGAGACGCCGCCCAGGGGCAGTTCACGAGCAAGTTCTTCTTCGAGTTGTTTGGCGATGGCAGAAGCGTCCAGCTCTGCGATCGTCTGAAGAAGGGGACCTTCTTCGACGGCTCGAAGACCTGGGTGGAGGAACGCGCTGAGGAAGAGGGCTTTCAGTTGGAGGACGAGGAGTTTATCGGCGCCCTCCTAGCCGGTCGAGCACCGGCGCTGACCGCCCAGGATGGCATCCAGGCGACCCGCATGGTACTGGCTGCGGATCACGCTATTCGCACCGGCGCGGTCCAGGAGATTGCCGGGTAGGGCTGGACAGGCGAAGACGACAGCGAGAGGCTGGGGTTGAGAAGATGATACGCATTTCCGCCTCACGGGCAGGTGAGACTGCTGGTCTTGCGGCCCTGTGGAATCGAGCCATACTCGCCCAGGGAGAGGGATACGAGATCACCGGGTGTCTGCTTGAACGACTGGACGCTATCGTACACGACAACGGCTTGTCGTTCGAGGTTGTGGTGGCCAGAGACCGCACCGAGGTCGTGGGCTTTGCCCTCGGTTGCGCGCAGAAGGCCGGCGCTGGCGACGGAACCGAGTCGGGCTCGGAGCCTGGTTGGCTGTCGGGGGTAGCAGTAGAACCCAGTCGCTGGCGCCAAGGCATCGGCCGCAGGCTGCTGCGGGGCTTGGAACAGGCTTTTGTCAAGCAGGGCAAGACAGCCGTTGCCACGCAGACGTTTCGCATGCCTGTCTCCTTGCTGCGTCGCCCTTACCTGGATTCCGCTCCCTATCGATTCCTTGTTTCGTGTGGTTACCGTCCGCTGACTCACGAGCTCTACCTCCGCAACAACCTGGAGCGTTTCCAACTCTCCGACGAAGTCAGAAGGCGCCGCGAGGTGCTGTCAGCGGAGGGGATTCACTACCGAATGTACGAGCCGGGCGATCGCGCAGAGCTGTTGGGGTTGCTCGGCCGGTGCTTCTCGGCGACGTGGCGTGCCACCATCGAGCGCGCCACCGCCGACGATCGCCGACCGGTGATCTTCGTAGTCTGCGCCGGCGAGCAGATCGTGGGCTTCATGGGGCCGCTCGATATCAGGCAGCCTCGGACCCCTGGAAGCTTCGGCAGCCCAGGGGTCGACCCAGCCTTCCGCGGGCGCGGCATCGGTAAGGTCTTGATCAACCTCAGCCTGGACTATCTGAAGAAGGCAGAGGTGAGCGAGGTCTGCTGCAGCACTGGAGTCACGAATCCAGCCCGGCACATCTATCTCGATTCCGGAGCGGAGCTGCTCGGCGTGTACTGCTCTAGTTTCTCCAAGTCTCTACCTGCCGGACCGCGGCCCGGATGAACCGTTGCCTGGCCGCGCCGTCCGCACGATGCAGACGTGATCCCCGCGTAGCAGCAGCGGCACACGCGCCGTGGGAACTCGGCGCCACCAATAGACGGCCGGATGTTGAAGGGCGGGTCTGGTAGACGCCGCAATGTGGTCAGCACAGCTGCCCTAGGGGATGGCGCACATCATATCGGAAGGAGGAGATCGGATGAAGCGCGCGATGATGTTGTTGCCGACGAGGAGCCGCGATCAGATATACAGCCCAGAGACAGTGGCCGAGATCGGGAAACTCGTCGATCTGATCGACGCCTCGGATCGGGTCGGGAAACTCGATCTGCTAAGGGGCGATCTCGCGGACACAGAGGTCATCCTCTCGGGCTGGGGGATGATGGAGCTCGACAAGGACTTCCTTGAGGCGGCGCCGCGGCTGAAGGCGGTGCTGTATGGAGCGGGGTCGGTGCGGGAGTTTGTCACAGACGAGTTCTGGCAACGGGGCATCCTGCTGACGAGCGCCTATCGGGCGAACGGGATCCCGGTGGCGGAGTACACGATCGCGGTGATGGTGCTCGGGCTGAAGCACGTGCTGAAGTCCTCGCAGACCACCTGCCGCGAGCGGCGCTTCGTGCGTCCGACGGAGGCGCAGGGCATGTTCCGGTCGAAGATCGGTGTGATCGGCGCCGGGATGGTCGGCTCGGGTGTGCTGAACAGGCTGAAGGCATATGAGGTCGAGACGTTCTGCTATGATCCTTTCCTGACCCCCGAACGGGCGCGGGAGCTCGGGACCACCCCGATGGCCCTGGACGAGATCTTCAGGACATGCGATTGCGTTACAGTCCATGCCGCCAATATCCCCTCGACCGAGGGCATGATCACAGGCGCGCACCTTCGCGGCATGAAGGAGGGGGCGGTCTTCATCAACACCGCGCGCGGCGCCATCGTCCGCGAGCAGGAGATGATCGAGGAGCTGAAGGAGGGGCGGATCTTTGCCTTTATCGACGTCACCGAGCCGGAGCCGCCTGCTCCGGACAGCCCGCTGTATGCCCTGCCGAACGTCTTCCTCACCCCGCACACCTCCGGGGCGATCGGCCAGGAGCGGCACCGTCAGGGTGAGTATGTGCTCGAGGAGTTGAAGTGCTTCCTAAAGGGTGAGCCGGCCCGCTACCCGGTGACGCGTGAGATGATGGAGTGGATGGCCTGATCCAGTCGACGGCGGATTCCCGCGGTGTCCAGGGAGTCATCCGCCTTCCAGAGCCCGTCACAACCATCATTCTGTGCACTCGCTGACACTGTTCGGTCTGGGATGCACAGACGATGGGCGAAGAGGTTAGTCGGGGCTTGGACTGGGCGGGCCTGCGCGAGATCGACCGCGAATCAGACGACCGCTGAGGAGGTAACTGTGGATACTGAGGCGCTTGGCGAACGGGTCATGGAACGCAATGGACGCTACCGCAAGGAGCTGGAGGACTGGTACCGGTCGTGGCTGGTCGATGGGTACGCGGAGCGCGCGGCGAAGCTGTGGAAACGCGATTACTCGAACGTTGACGCATATGAGCGCAGCGTTGAGCCGAATCGCGAGAGATGGCGAGGGATCTTGAACCCACCGGACCTCGTGGTCTCCGGGCCGCTCGAGGTCGAACCTCTGGGTTGGCAGGGATGTCCGCAGGCGAGCTTCGTTCGTCTGCCGCTGGGCGAACGACTGCGCGCCGAGGGGATCCTCGCGGTCCCGGAGTCGAAGGGCCCAGTGCCCCTCATCGTCACCCAGCACGGAATCGATTCGCCGCCGGAGTATGTGTTCGGGATGCTCGACCCGGACGGCGCATACAACTCATACGCCCGCGTACTGGTGGAGGCCGGGTTCGCAGTGCTGGCGCCCATGAACCTGTGCACCAAGCCCCTGCGCAATCGGATCTCTCGTCTCGCCAGGCTCGCCGACATAAGCTTGTCGGGCATCGAGTTGGTGCGGATGCAGCGGCTACTGGACGCCGTGCTCAAGGACCCGAAGGTCGCTCCCGACAGAGTCGGCTTCTGGGGCCTGAGCCTCGGCGGCATGGCGGCGCAGTTCTGGGGGCCGCTTGAGCCGCGGTTCAAGGCGATCATCAGCGCGGGATGGTTCAACGACCGGCTGCGCAAGATGGTCATCCCGGACGGGCGATATGGCTGCTTCCTGGACAATCAGGAGGAGTACGTGTTCCTCCCCGGCTGGCTCACCGAGTTCACCGAGAGCGACATGATCAGCCTGATCTGTCCCCGCCCCTTCATGTCGCAGACCGGGAAGGCCGATAACGTGTCCTGGTTCCCGCATGTGGTGGAGGAGTTCGCCGACCTGAAGAGCCACTACGATCGCTTGGGCATCGCCGACCGCTGTGTGCTTTACCTTCACGAGGGCGGACACGAAACGCACATTGAGAGCGGGATTGCCTGGCTCAGGAAGTGGGTGTGACGCACGGGCGGCAAGCCGCATGGGTAACTTGGAGGCCACAATGATCAAATGGATCGATACGCACGTCCACATTAGCGGGGTATCCCGCGATGGATCGGTGCGCGACAACCTGGCAGGTGACTTGGCCGCGGTGCTGGATGGAGCGAATGCCGATCTGCGCTTTGTCGTCAGCACCGACGCGGGGGCCGAATACCATCGCATGATGGAGCGGCCGGAGGGGGTGATGGATGCTGCACGCTTCATCCGCGCTGTCGTGCAGCAGTTGCCGGGCCGGCTGTACGCGGCTTGCACGGTGAACCCCCATTTCCTCGACGCATCATTGGAGACAGCGGACAAATGCTTTGGGGAGTGGGGATTCGTCATGCTGGGGGAGATGCTCCAGTACAAGATGTACTACCGCATGGACAGCGATCCAGTGGAACGGCTGGTGCGCAAGGCGACGGAGTTCGGGGTTCCGGTCCAGGTCCACATCTCGACGGAGAACCTCGCCCAGGGCCCGTTCACCTCCGGCATAGAGGAATTGCATGACCTGCTCGGTCTCGTCGAGCGGGCGCCGGAGGCAACTTACATTCTGGGCCATCTCGTAGGTGGGGACCAGGCGAACCCTCCCGTCGTCGATGGCTACCTCGACATCATCGACCAGCGGCTGGGTGGATGGCCAGCCAACTTCTGGGCAGAGATCAAGGACATCAACTCTCCCGGGGTGGTGACAGCCCTCCAGCGCATACCCAGTGACCGAATCATGATGGGAACGGACTGGGTCACCCGCCCCGGTCCGCCGTTCCTGCCTTACGGGATGATCTACTCCAATCAGTCGGTTGAGGAGAATCCCTTCACGCCCAACATCCCGACCATGATTGACTTGCTGGTGGCCGCCGGGTCCTCGGAAGAGACCGTACGCGCAATCGGCTTCGGCAACGCAGTTCGCCTGCTCAAGATAGACTCGGACAGGCAGTGAGCGGCGCCCTTCGGGCCGAGCGAAAGCGCATCAATTATCTTCGCCCGCTGCCGTCTTGCTGCCGTAGACTCTGATCTCCGGAATGCGGATGATGTCGCTGTAGCCGCTTACGAGCTCGACCTTCAGCCTCCGGGCCAGCATGCCCTTCGGCAACGCCCAGGTCTCGCCATTGTTGATTCCCTGCGGACTCGTATAGCCGACAAAGGGATGCTCCGCAGGCTCCGGGACCAGGTTCCACTGCCCCGATCCATCATCCAGGTACAACCGGAACTGCCGGTAGTAGTTGTCTCTGGGCTCAGGTTTGGTCAGGGTGATGAAGGTGAGTTCGTGAGGTTTCTCGCCCGTGAGCGCCAACACGATCTCCCTCTTGCTGTCCTTGGAAGTGTCCACCTCCCAGTAGGTATCTCCCGACTGATCCGCGACATTGGCGGCGCGCCCCCGCTCGCTCTCCGAGGAAAACGACTCGACCCGAAGCCTCAACTCACCCAAGTCAGGGATCCTGGCAAGGCTGTAGGCCTTCTCGGCTCCGGCCTCGACCAGCTCGCTTTCGAGCGCACCCATTTCCTTCCCGTCATCGGCCCCGCCTCTGGCGGGCGATTCTGCCTGAAGCCGGAAATCAGTGCCCGCGGGGTCCACGAAAAGCGCGGCTCCCTCTCTCCCGTGCTGCTCGTACGTCTTTCCCACGGTATCCGTCCGCTCCGTGTTCCTCTGGATGTCTAGCAGGCTGTAGCATCTGTCCGCCTCCGACCAGTCGAACTCGGCAAGCAGGCTGCCGGGCTGGTACTGGTAGAAGTCGTAGTCTACCGTCTCGTGGAAGTTCTCGTTGTCGACGATCTGCCATGCCGACACATTGTTGCTGAGGATGTTGTTCTTCACCACCGCGTAGTAGTTGAACGGCCGGTCGTTGAACTTGAGCCCGAGGCCATGGTTCCCATAGATGGTGTTGTGGGTCACGACGGTGTTGGTGCTGTGCTTGATCTGCATTCCAACAGTGCAGTTCCACCCCGAGAAGTTGTTCCTGACGATGGTGGTTCCGGTCTTCGGGCGGCAGTTGTTCACTGCGATTCCGATGTTATTGCTCAGGGCGATATTGCCCTCGATGACATTGTCGCTGTCCCGGTCGTAGGTCAGGAGTCTGATGCCCTCTTTGTCGCAGAAGTAGACGAGGTTCCGCCGGATCACCATATTGGACACGGTATCAGCTTTGATGCCCATGGATTCGCAGTGCCCGACAACGTCGTAGACGGTGTTATTCTGGATGATGACTGAGTCGGAGTCCTGCACGGAAATGCCGATGGCCGGCTTCCCATGATGCTCCCCCTGCGCGCCGATGACGTGATGAACGGTGTTCCCTTCCGCCACGCAGTGGTTCGCAACCGCAAAACCCAGCCCCCCGGTTTCCGCCCGGCGCTCCGGGTCAGCCTTGCAGTTCCGGATCTCAAGACCCTTGATTCGCACGTAATCCGCCGTAACCAGGACTCCGCAGCCGGACTTGAATGCCGGGTCGATGACCGGCCGTTCGCCAGGGTAGTTCTCGAGGGCGACGTACTCGCCAGCCGCGCCGCCCCTATCGATCCGCACCGACTCCTCGTACACGCCCCCGCGGACGTAGATGGTCACTCCGGGCTGAGCCTGATCGACGGCGTGCTGAATGGTCCGCCAAGGCTCCTCGCGCGTGCCGGGGTTCGTGTCGTTGCCGTCGATAGCGACAAAGAACGCGTGCTCTTCAAAGGGCATTGTGTTCGCGCTGGCGCCCAGAACTGGTCTTTGCAGCAACAGGCCCGCCAGGGCCACTCCTAGCAAGGTCTTCGCCAGCATCTCCATTTCGGTCGTGACTCCTCATTCGGCTTCCCGGCATCGGTAGCATCATGGCTGTGAATCCTGCACACACAGGATCCTTCGGCGCCACGTTCTGCATTGCCGCCATCTCAAGTTCCCTATCTTCTGCCCGGCGCGCGCCAGTCGCCTCCACAGCGAGCCAAACGGATCGAGTCCGTCAGCTCGTCGCCAGATAATCATCACAGTGTAAGAACAACGGCAAATACTGTCATTGCATAGACTGCAGCCGATATTGTACGGATGGCCCGACTTCGAAGGTATCTCGGAATGTGTGTTGCATCCAGATGCGCCATGACGGACGGCTCCATGCAGCGAAGGGAGGGGAACGCAATGGCTTGATCGAAGGGTAGATGGCAGACAGCGAGCGCATTCGCGTTGATGCGTGTCAACCCCGAGAAATCGAATGGCTCCTAAGGGAGGGCGGCAATGAGAATTGGCATCGTTGATCTCGACACCTCGCACCCGGCAGCGTGGATTCCCATCGAGCGTGAGCTGGGCCACGAGATCGCCGGCGTATGGGATGGCGGCTCGGTTCACACCGCCGGCTATGCCGAGCGGTTCGCACAGGAACATGGGATACCGCGCGTCTACGCCACGCTGGCCGAAATGGCGGCCGACGTGGAATGCGCGATCATCCACGGCTGCGACTGGGACACGCATCTGGGGAAGGCGCGCCCCTTTCTGGAGGCCGGGAAGGCGGTGCTGCTGGACAAGCCGCTCGCGGGCAGCGTCGCCGACATCCGTGAACTGCAGCGGCTGGAACGGGCCGGTGCCCGCATCACGGGCGGATCCTCACTTCGATTCTGCCGCGAAGTGGCGGCCTATCTCGGCTTCCCCGAGGCCGAGCGCGGCCTGCCCCACACCGTGTTCTGCGGATGCGGAGTCGATGAGTTCAACTACGGCATACACGCCTACTCACTGCTCAGCGGCATCCTCGGGCCGGGCGCGGTCAGCGTCCGTCACCTTGGGGGAGGGCCGCGACGCCTTATGCAGCTGACATGGAGCGACGGCAGGACAGGACTCGTTGCGATCGAGGCGACCGGCGAGTGGCTTCCCTTCTACGCGACCGCCGTGACCGACCGCGGCGTCCAGCAACTCACCATCGACTCACGTGCGCTATACCGCGCCTTGCTCGAGGCGCTCCTCCCCTATCTTGCCGGAGAGCAGGCTCAGCCGCCGGTTCGGATGGACGACCTCGTGGAGCCGGAACTCTGCGCCCTCGCCGCGAAGCTCTCCTGGGAGAACGGAAACCGAGAGGTCGGGCTGGCCGAGCTCGTGGGGTCCAGCATCTCGTACGATGGCAGCGCCTTCGCCGCGGAGTACCGTCGGCAGAAGTATCCCGACTCCAGCGACTGAGGTCACGCCCCGCCAACCGTGGCCGCAGCGCCACCTTCAGCGCCGTATCGCGATTCTCGCACCAAGTCATTCGCTTGGTTGGCGCGTGGCCACAAACGCTGGCGGTCCCCCCCGCTTCCCCCGCCAGACCCGCGGAGATGCTCGAGGGGGGTGTTCACTGCCTCCCGTTGACAACGACCGTGTCGCGGCCTAACGATACGCACGCGAGTCCGACCAACCTCCCAAAACGAGCGAGGAATTGTCCACTGACGGCGCCGAGCGGGCTAAAGGTACTGGTCCAATTGGGGCGGAAGCAAATGAGACAGCAGCTCGTCGGCGACCAGAGGTCCGGAGGTGCGCAGAAGCATGCGGCGATCAGTGGTGCTCTTCGCAGTAGCGGCGGCATATGCAGCAGGTGCTGTCCTTCTCGGTATGTCCGTAATAGTCTTCGTCGGTTGCGGAAGAAACGCTTCGCCCCGGGCCGCCGCGCAGCTGGCTCCCCCCGCCTCGCGACCCATCCTCGTCACGGCCCCGGCGAAGGAGATCCGCTCGGCTGCCGCGCGGGCGAACATCCTCATCGTGGCACTCGACTCCGCGCGCGCGGATCACTTCCGATGCTACGGCTATCCTCGCGAAACGACCCCGAACATCGACGATCTGGCGCGGCAGAGCGTGCTGTTTGAGAACCACTTCGCCGATTATCCGGAGACGCTCGCGTCGATTGCCTCGCTCTTCACCGGCACCTACGCAGACACCCATGAGAGTGGAAAAGACAACGCCGACTACCTGACCGCGGTTCCGTGGACGCTCCTGGGGGCGTTGCGCGCTGCCGGATACCGCACCGCGCTCTTCTCAGCTCACCCCATGGTCACGCGAGTCCTGGGCGACACCCACCTCTTCGACACGGTTTCCGGAAACCGGTTGGGGGTAGCGGCGCTTGGAGAGGAGCGGACGTTCGACCCGTCGAGCGTAGTCTCGGCGGTCTCCTCCTGGCTGGACCGAAGGTCGGCATCGCCGTTCTTCGCCTACGTGCACCTGATGCCCCCTCATCACCCCTATGCGGCTCCGAGTGAGTACAGCCGGCTCTTCGCGGGTGAGAAACCTCCTGCCGCGTGGCAGGGCGACTACCCCTTCCGCGAGATCGCCCGGGACGAGCGAGAGACGGGCGAGATGGCGCCGCCCCCCCTCGACGAGTGGGTCAACCGCTACGACGCGAGCCTGCGATGGGGGGACTGGGGAGTCGGGGAGCTGGGAAAGCTGCTACGCGACAGGAAACTCTTGGACAAAACGATCCTGATTGTCTCCGCCGACCACGGAGAGGCCTTCGGCGAACACGGGTATATCTACCACCTCTTCGGGGTCTACGACGAACTGCTGCACATTCCGCTCTTGATAAGACTCCCCGGAGGGAGCGCTCGCGGGCGCATTCAGGCGCTCACGCAGACGGTCGACCTTGCTCCGACCATTCTGGACCTTCTCGGTATGGACGCCGCCGGGAGGAGCATCCAGGGGCACTCGCTTCTCCCGCTGATCACTGGCGACAATCGCCAAGTCCATCATGCCATCTTCGCGCGGGCAGCAGGCAGCCCTCGGAGTTACCTCGTGCGCAGCCAGGACTGGGCGCTGATCTTATACGAGGGGGCGAAGCTGCGCGCCCTCTATGACCTGAGGACCGACCCAAGAGAAACCAGAAACGCTATCGACGAACAGCCAAAAGTCGCGGTGCAGATGGTGGACACCTTCCGCGAGTTCGCGATTGCGCAAACGGCTCGACCTCTTCAGTTCGTTGACCCATCCTACCGGCCGCGGCCCCGGCCGAAACCCAGACAGAGATCGTTGGATGATGAAATGCGGAGGGACCTGAAGGCGCTTGGCTACCTGCGTTAGCCCCTCCCCCCACACCCGCACCTCGCCCGGGTGTGGCTTCAAAGTCTAGGCCTCGGAGGAAGAACGTGCTATCCTTCATGGGTTATAGACCTCGGACCTGAGCCGCGGCGAACAGGAAAGGATAGCAGACAGATGATAGCACAGAGGGCAGAGCTCCGTGGGCAATTGGCACGGGCAGTAGCGATGGAGTTCGAGGGGCTGTGGGACGAGGTGGCGGGATCGCAGGACGGGGAAGGGGGCAGAGCGACGGGTACTGGCCTGGATGCGGGCGGTGGGCCGTAGGGTGCTGGAGGCAGCGATGTCGGCAAATGTCCCTGGGCGGGGACAGCTTCCCAATGGACAAACTGCGTCCCCGCGTTGTATAATCGACATGCCATGAGAGTGTTCGAGTCAACCGATCTGGGAGTTGACCCGGTCACGAAAGTCAAGCGACTAGATCACTACCTGTCGCCCTCATCCCCCATTCACGTCCGCGCCTTTACCTACGACCGCCCGACCGTCTTGGACTTCGACTACCACGACGGCATCGAAGTGGGCGTCGTCCTCTCCGGATGCCAGGAACGGCAATGGGAGGGATACACCTGTGAAATGGGGGTTGGCGAGAGCTGGCTGGTGGCGATGTGGGAACCACATGGATGGCGGGCCAAGCTTCCGAACACAGGGTATGTGGTCGTGATCTTCCTGCCCGAGTTCCTGGACGGGACGGAGCTGGCCGACCTTCACTGGTTGAGCATCTTCGCCGCCCCTCCTTCACAGCGCCCCCGGGTTACCTCCGACAGGCAGCGGGAGCGCGTGGTCGCCATCGCCAGGAGTATCCGTGAGGAGCTCGATGAGGAGCGCCCACTCTGGCTGACCGCACTGCGGATCAGCGTGGTCAGGCTGCTGTTCGAGCTGTTCCGCTACTGGGCTCCGCCTGGCACCAGCAGACAGCGCGCCAGCGTTGGCAGTAACCTGAGCCGGATCATGCCGGCACTCGACGTGTTGCGGGAGCGCGGTCCGCGCGCCGTCAGGGTGCGCGAGGCAGCGCGCGCCTGCAATGTCAGCCGGACAACGCTGAACCGGTTGTTCCGGGAGACAATGGGCGTCAGCTTCGCCAGATTCCGGATGCGCGCCCACCTCGCCCACGCTACCCAGCTGCTGCTGGCGACGGATCTTCCGTTGGACGAGATCGCTGCGGAAGCTGGCTTCACTGATGCCAGTCACTTGCACCGCTCCTTCGTGAAGCAGTACGGCAAGACGCCCGGCCAGTTCCGGGCCGATGGTCGGTGCTTGGAATCCCACGCCCGATCCGGTCAGATGGTCTCAGAACACCTCTCCGGCCCGGGCGAGTAATGGACCGACCGACGCGGCTCAGACGCCATCCCTAAGTCGGGTCATCCGTACAAGGCACTTTGCCATCCGTGCAATGACACTCTCCGGGACTGCGCCTACAATCATGAGCGTGACGGTTGCGCTTGGCCGCGGCAGGCCGTTGGCGCAGCACCAGGCGCAGAACGCTAACGGGAGGGAGGTGAGATACTGCGTTTCGACGGGTGCCCAGAGTCAGGGGAGCAGTTCGTCTTCGAGATGATACCGGCTCCCCCGGGCAACAACCATCTTTGGGAAGGAGAACGTTCCATGCTGAGAGGTCGAACAAAAGGCTTCACTCTGATTGAGTTGCTAGTGGTCATTGCCATAATTGGCATACTGGCAGCTATGGTGTTCCCTGTCTTTGCCCGGGCGCGCGAATCCGCGCGCAAGGCGGTCTGTCTGTCGAATGTCAAGAACATCGCCCTCGCAATGCAGATGTACCTCGGTGACAACAACGACACAATGCCGCCGTCGAACTCGCAGACTGACGCAGTCGGGTACTTTGCGTCAGCAAACCCAAGGGGCCGTTCGAGTTGTATCCAGGTCCAGCTCAATTATGCCGACCCCTATCTCAGGCCTGAGGTGCTCCTCGACGAGTACCTGAAGAACCGCGACGTGTGGAGCTGCCCGAGCGCGAAGCTGACGGGCGGAGCCGCGAGCATCCTCATGCCGATCAACGGCAACTGGCTCAGGGCCTGGCAGGTCTATGAGAGTTTCTGGCAAGACAGTGACAACAGGAGCAGCGGCTTTGGCCCGTGCACGCCCGCCTACCCACCCGGCTGGGGAGGGGATGTCACCGACAGCTTCTTGCAGCAGCGGATGGCCACTAACGCCGGCGCGAGGGCCCGCTCCGAGGCCGCCAACAAGGCCTTCGTGGAGTCCGTAAACTGCCGGTTCTCACGTGGCAGCAAACTATCCTCGATCAACGATGTCACGCATTACCTCGTCTGCGGCGACCACGCCCCGGTTGGTGCGAACGAGGATCAGTGGAACTGCTATGCCTATCCCGATGGCTGCAGGACAGGCTGCACAGGTACAGGCGATGGAGGCGCAGCCGGCTGTTGCCCGGTGGATTGGGAGAATGCTGACTGTATCTCTTCAGGAGCGGATTGTGGCTTGTACACCTTTGCGCCGATGCAGTTCCGCACGGACCCTAACGTGCAGCAGAGGTTCACGCGCCACCTGGGCGGTTCGAACCTGGGCTTCGCCGATGGACATGCCGCCTGGTGGAGCGCCGGGGCGATCAAGACCGCGTTCAAGGAACAGACAATGCCGCTGAACGACCCGTGCTGTCCTGGTAGCGGCCCGGCCGGTGCGACCCCCGCTGATCTGAAGTGGTAGGGCGATTGCCAGGTCCAGTGGGATCACCCCAGTCGCAATGATGTGAGTTCACTCGGGACGGAGCGCTCCTCGGAGCGCTCCGTCCTCTCGGTACTATGACCGATAAGCCAACCAGAATGAACGAACGCGTCGATGCAGGCGCTCGCCCTGGCAGTCCCATTACCCCTCGCGCAATCCTGCTCGGCACTCTTAGTGTCGCCACCCTCGCTCTCATTAACCCCTATCTGGCGTTCATCAGCAGGACCTGGAACGTGGGGGAGGGATCGCTGCTGAGGGGCCCGTTGGTGGTGCTGTTCCTGTTTGTGCTGCTGAACGGGTTGCTCCTGCGCCTCTGGCCGGGGCGCGCCTTCACCCGGGGGGAGCTGCTCGTGGTCTACGGCATGCTCATCATATCCATCGGCTTCGTCGAGACGGGCGGCTTGCCATACATGGTCTCGGCGACGACTTACCCGTTCTACATGGCCCAACCCGCCAACCAGTGGCAGTACTTGATCTGGCCTCACATCCCGGTATGGCTTCGCCTCAGCAGGCCGGAGTCTGTCAGCTGGTTCTGGGAGGGGATGCCGCCGGGGGCAAGCATTCCGTGGTCCGACTGGGCAACGCCGCTGTTGGCTTGGGGGAGCTTCACGCTCGCCTTGATGGCGGGGATGTTCTGTCTCGGCGCGCTGATGAGCAAGGACTGGATCGAGCGCCAGCGACTCGCCTTTCCGCTGGTGGATGTCCCACTCGCCATCACTGGGGACGGCGCCAAACCCACTCTTCGCGATACCCTGTTCAACAGCCGTGTGTTCTGGCTCGGGTTCGCCGTGCCCGCCTTCCTCGCAGTGTTGTCATGGCTGCACGGGTTCTTCCCCAATGTGCCGGCAGTTCAGCTCTATGCCTTGCCGATCGGCCGCTACTTCGGCGCCATGGGGCTGCCGTGGAGCGCGCTCTCGCAGATGCGGCTCTCGATCCTTTTCCCGATGATCGGGATTGGATGCCTCGTGCCGGCGGAAGTGTCCCTGAGTCTGTGGTTCTTCTACTTTCTCTATCTGGCGCAGCTCCTGGTGTGGGGTTCCTTCGGCGTGGCTGAGGAAGGCGGCACTGCCGCCCTGGGCGTGGACCCCCGAGCGTTCATCGCCTTCCAGGAAGCGGGCGGTTTCATTGCCCTCACCGTGATGATGCTCTACCTGTCGCGGAGCAGGATCAAGGCGGCTGTGCAGGACCTGGTCGGGCGAGGGGCGCAGGAGCCTGATCCCTCCGGTCCGGTGACCGGCCGCTGGGCCCTGATAGGTTTCGTGCTGGCAAACGCCTTCATGATCTGGTGGGCAATGAAGGCGGGCATGTCGTGGTGGTCGTTCGTCTTGCTGATCGCTGTGTTCTATGCGGTCCTGGTCGGTGCGTCTCGGCTGGTGTCTGCGGGGGGCGTGATGTCCGTAGATACCGGGTTCTTCCCACGCAGGGTGGTGATGGGCACCCTCGGAGCGGCATCGATCGGCGCGCAATCGCTGACCATGTACGCGTACGTGTCCGCCATCTTCATGTACGATCCGATGAGCCTGGCGATGCCGCAGGTAATGAACAGCTTCAAGTTGCTGCACACGGGCCGACTCCGAGGCAAACGGTGGCCGCTGGCCGCGGCGTTGTCGATGGTCACGGTCTTGGTCGCTGGGCTGGTGGCGCTACTCGTCGTTCTCTATCACCACGGAGCCAGCACCCTCAGTCCGTGGCCGTTTACCTATCCATCGTGGGCATTCTCCGAACTAGACTCGAGCCTGCGGCTGCCGGAGGCGCCAAACAACTCGCTGCGGCTCGCTCTGTTTGTGGGTGCGGCCTTCACGCTGTTGCTGACCTGGCTCAATACGACCTGCCTGTGGTGGCCATTGAGCCCGGTCGGGTTCCTGATCGCGAGCGCATGGGAGACCAACAACGTCCTCTGGGCGAACATGCTGATCGCTTGGGGGTTGACCGGGGTGGTGCGGCGCTACGGCGGGCTGACAATGTACCGCGCGATGCGTCCCGCCTTCCTCGGGCTGGTGCTGGGGGAGTACCTGACCCGCGCCGTGCTTGCCGTGCTGTCGGGGATCCTGGGCGCCGGTCAGACCGCGGGGTGAAAGATGAGTGGGCGAAGGTGATCTGATGAGTCATGTGATGACGGCGGTAGTTCTATGCGCGCTGGCGGGGCTATCGATGGCATGTGACGGACGGGTGCATTTTGTATCGGTCCATGGGGCCGACGGGAACACCGGCACCGCGGCCGAGCCCTTCCGCACCATCGCCAGGGCCTGCGCGCTTGCCGCGCCGGGCGACACGGTGGTGATCCGCGGCGGCGACTACCGGGAGACGATCAGGCCGGCCCGAAGCGGCGAAGCGGGCCGGCCGATCACGTTCGAGGGACACGAGGGCGAGAGTGTCCGCATCACCGGGGTCGGCACCGGTGGAGACGTCGCCGACCGAAGCTGGCTGACCTTTCGCCGGCTCTCTTTCGAGGACTGTGAGAGGCACTGGATCTGGGGCGCCAATGCCCATCACATCACCATCGAGGACTGCTCCTTCAACAACACCACCGAGGATACGAGTCGTTGGGAAGGCGTGGGGTGCGCCGACGGCAGCTACCTGACCATCCGTCGCTGCCGGTTCGGGCAGTGGGGAAGCGCGGCCCGCGCGAACGGCACGAAGCCCGCAGAGGCACATGGGGCCGGCGACATGATCCGCGGGTGGCCCTGCGACTACACGTTGATCGAGGAGAACGACTTCCGGGGTGCGCGGTCCGGGCACTCGGTGATCGCGGCGCACGGGCGCTATATCGTGATCCGAAACAACGTCATCCAGAACCTGTGGCAGAAGGGGCTGGATATCGGCGAGCGGATGTTCCGGGGGAAGCACGTCCCGGGGAGCCACTACCTGTTCGAGAACAACCGTGTCTCCAACACCTACCTGAACTACCCCGAAGCGGCAAACGGTGGGGTCGGGCTTCAGGTGTACTCCTATGATTCGATCTACCGGTACAACACCTTCGCGTCGAATGAGGCGCTGGGGGTGGAGGCGGGCCCCTGGGGCGATCCTGGCAAGGGAGACGATATCACCCCAGGTCTCGACAACAACCGATTCTACAACAACACCTTCTGGGGCAACGGCCGGGGCGGCATGGTGCTCTTGAGTCCGCCGGTACGGGACAAGGACACCAGCCGGAATGCCATTGTCAACAGCATCTTCGCCGGCAATGGCGCCTCGCCGAAGCGCCCCGGGGAGGCGGGCGTGCAATTGCACATCAGGCTGCGGAATATCGCCGACGAGCACGGAGACAACTGGGTGCTGAGGAACTGCTTCTTCGGGCCCGATGGCGAGTCGCACGCGGTCGCCATCGGGCATGGCTGCCACGACCCGGCCTGGTGCGACGCCAGGGACCCCGCGCACTTCGCCGGCAACTTCGCGGCCGATCCGGGCCTGACCGACCCGGCCAGGGAGGATTTCTCCCTCAAGTCCGGCTCACCGTGCGCCGGTGCGGGGCGCGACCTGACTCAGACCATCGGCCCGGGAGACGCCTCGCGCGATCTGCGAGTGAGGGACGCCGGTTATTTCTGCGATGGGTTCGGGTTAGTGGCCGCCGACTGGATCCGCATCGGCGAGTCGGAGCCGGCGCAGGTCCAGGCGATCGACTATCGGCTGAACGTGGTCACGCTCGCCAGCCCGCGGACGTGGCGGCACGGCGATCCGGTGAACCTGTATCGAGATAGCTCGGGAAACGTGGTGCTGCGCGGCGTGCACCCGCACATCGGCGCGGGCCCGCCGCGCTGAATCTCGGCGCGCGAGCGCGTCGCGAACCTACAGAAGGGACGAGGAAACGATGGATCCGAGGGAGATGGTCGATGAACGCAATCAGCGTTACCGCCGCGAGTTGGAGGATTACTTCCGCCGCATGATCGTGGACGGATACGCGGCCCGTGCCGGGGCCGCGTGGCATCGCGATCACACCAGTGTCGAGGCCTACGAGAAGAGCATCGCCGCGAACCGGGAGCGCTGGCGCGCAGTTCTGGCCCCTCCCGCGCTGGATGCTGTCGGCGACCTAGTACGCGAACCGATCTCGGGGCTGGAGGGGATGGCTGCATGGTTCCTGCGCCTGCCGTTGGACGGCGGCCTGCGGGCGGAGGCCATTTTCGCTATCCCTGCGCGCGCCGACACGCCCCTGCCTCTCGTGGTCGCGCAGCACGGGATCGGCTCTACGCCGGAGCACGCGTTTGGGTTGATCGATCCGGAGGGTGTCTACCATTCCTACGGACGCCGGCTGGTGGAGCAGGGATTTGCCGTATTGGCGCCGATGAACCTATTCGGTCGAGAGCCCCGCAACAGGATCGTGCGCTTGGCGACGCTCGCCGGGACCACGCTGCCGGGGATCGAGCTGAGTCGCATGCAGCGGCTGCTGGACGTCGTTCTTGCCCGCCCGGAGATCGATGAAACGAGAGTCGGCTTCTGGGGTTTGAGCCTGGGGGGAATGGCCGCGCAGTTCTGGGCGCCGTTGGAGCCACGCCTGAGGGTCGTCATCAGCGCGGCGTGGTTCAACTCGCGGCTGAACAAGATGGTTATCCCCGATCCGCGCTACACGTGCTTTCTTGATGGCACCGAGGAGCACGTGTTCGTGCGCGGCTGGCTGACGGAGTTCGCGGACTGCGACCTGCTGAGTCTGGTCTGCCCGCGACCGCTCATGATCCAGACGGGCAAATCCGATGGTATCGCCTGGTGGCCCCAGGTGGTCGATGAGTTTGCCGAGCTGCGGTCGCACTACGAGCGGCTGCGACTGGCTGAGCGGGTCGCGCTAGACCTCCATGAAGGCGGACACGAGGTGCGGCTCGACACCGGCATCGCATGGCTGCGGCGCTGGCTCGTGCGCGCCGGATAGGCAGTCCCAGCGAACCCGGACGCCCCTGCCGGTGACAAAGGAGGAGATCGATGAAGAAGACTATCTGTATGATCATGGCGCACGCCGACGACATTGAGTACAGCGCCGGAGGCACACTGGCGAGGTACATCGCCGACGGGTACCGGGCACTCTACGGAGTGATGAGCCGCTGCAACTCGGGATGGACCGTCACTGCTGAGAAGGGCGGCCATTACGTACCATCGCTGGAGATCATCCCGCGGCGGCGAGCCGAGGCGGAAGCAGCAGCGGCGCTGTTCGGGGTCGAGTTGTACTATGGCGATCTGCTGGAGAACTGCTACGTCCAACGCGATGGCACATACCTGACAGTGAACTTCGCGGGCTGGCCCGGCCCCGACGATGACGTTCCCAAGGGCGCGCCCTTTGCCGTAGGGCAGGGCACCGGTGACTGGCCGGATTCGCCCGTTGTTCAGGAACTCGCTGACCTCTTGATCAAGTGGGAGCCGGAGCTCGTGGTCGGGCAGCAGTTCCAGAACAAGAACCCAGACCATTTCTGTGCCGCAATGATCCTACATACGGCCTATCAAATGGCACGGGTCAAGGTGGAGATCGGACCGTTCTGGGTCCCAGTGTCCGCGCGCGGCGATGCTGATCGGTTCCCACCTCTGACGGCAAACCGCTTCGTTGACGTGACTGGCCACGAAGAGACCTGTTTGCGGGCGCTGGCCTGCCACCAATCCCAGGGCGGCCATCTGCCCGGCAGCCAGGATGGGATGAAGGCCAAATGGCGGAAGTGGGGCGAGCTACGCGGGTGTAGCTCGGCAGAGGCATTCTTCGAGATGTGACGCGGTAGCCCGACTCGCATCCCTGGGTCGATCCTCTGCGGTCACCGCGCTCATCGCCTTGAGCGCTCGGGTCCAGCGCGTCCGGGAGAGAAACGTATTGCCAAGGAGCAGCAAAGTGCAGACGAGACATGGCGTCGTAGTCGGTGCGTTCCTGGCAGCCCTAGTGGTTGTCACAACCGCGTCCGCCGCGACGGTCAATCACCCCATTCGGACGTTCACCTTCGAGGAGAGGGGCGAGGCCGTTGCGAAGCTGTATCGCCTCGGGTTGGAGAACAACCCCGAGAACATACCGGTCTTCTGTGAAGCTCTGAAGAGCGACGACGTCGATGTGCGCACCGCAGCTGTTGCTCAGCTAGTCTTCACACACGATGATTCGGCGGTCGGCCCCGTCATCGCGGTGATGAAACATCCCTCCACTACGGTGCGGCGATACGCCATCGCCTGCCTTGAGCGGATCGGCTCCCCCGAAGCCATCCCGGCGCTCAGGGAAGCTCTGACCTTCGTCCCGCCGGCCCCTGAAGGAAGGGATGCCAGAGGAGGTCAGCCGCGTCGCGAGGCCGCGAGCGCGCCGTCCCCGATCACGAAGTACGAGTACTTCAACAGGCTCGCGGCGGCGATGGCACTGTTCCGATTGGGGAGCAACGACGGCGCCGAGACAGTCTTGACCGTGCTGAAGGAACCGCACGAGAACCCGGTGCTTCAGATGGCGATCCGAGCCGCAATCACCATGGACCTGAAGCAGGCCACTCCCATCCTCGTTGCCATGGCCCAGCAATGCAACTCTTTCGGGGAAGATAGCCCCGGATTTCATGCCCTGCGGGCGCTGCGCATCATAGGAAACCCGGCTTACAGTAAGGATATCGTGCGGCTGGTGGAGGAGAAGTTCGATACCCCAGGCGGGTTTGTGAAGCTGGAGGGCCTACACAATCTGCTGGTGTTCGGCGACAAGAGCGCTGCCCCGATCTTCATGCGGTGGGCCACCGATCCGGACATCTGGTCCGAGCATCAGGCACTGGTAGCAGCGGGTCTGCAGAAGTTCGCTCCGCCGGGCGCAGCTGCGGTGATAGTCAAGAACTTCCTCTCGCGCACGCGAGTGAACGGCCAGACTGGGGAAACGCGGAGCTGGACGGAGAGCCGGGTCTTTCAGTTGTCGGCGATGGCGGTGGCCGACCTGGGGGACAAGAGCGTTCTGGGCGATCTGCGGAGGTGCTATAAGATCTACAGCAAACCCATTGACTACTTCCCCTTGCGTCTCTATGTTGCCTATGCCATGGCGAAGCTGGGCGACGGCTTCGGCCTGGGCGAGCTGGAGGCCGGGCTGCACCACCAGGATGCTGGCGTCCGACGCATGTCGGCCAAGCTCCTGGGGATGTCAGGCCTTCAGCAGTCGGCGGACAGCCTGACGGGCGCCATCAAGAAGGAGAGCGACGGGCCGGCCTTCCGCGCTATGGAGACCAGCCTGGAACAACTGGGCGCACTGTCGGCGGAAGTGAGGGCATTGCCCGTCCCTCCCGACCCTAAGCCGCCCATTGACACCAACACCAAACCCCGGTACATCACCTTCACCTTCGATGACTGCAATACCATCGAAGCGATGGCGCGCTATATGGGCCTGATGGAGGACCTGGCGAAGCAGGACGCGCGCTGGGTCTTCACGATGTATGTTGCCCCCAATGCCAAGGACGATTTCGAGTACCTGGCGCTGCTGCTCCAGCGAGGCTTCGATCGAGGCTGCGAGATCGAGAACCACACCCTTCACCACAACCCCGAGGGGCAGGCGATGAACGCGCGAACGGAAGACGCGATACGTCTGGATATCGGTGGAGGCCAGAACTGGCTGCACAGTCACATCATGGGTCTGGACAAGATCTACGCCTGGAAGGGCGGGGGAGGCGGATTCCGCAGGCCCGGCGATCCTACCCTCGATCGGCAGACACTGAACCGGCTGGCGCAAGAACGCTATATGGCGAGGGATATCACCTACGGATGGGTCGGGCTGACGCGGTTTGCCCCGGACCTTTACGCGCCGCCCTACCATGACATGACCTCACAGCCGCGAAGCGACTCAAGTTTGGGAGAACTCGATCTGGAGTATAACGCCGAGACAGTGGAGGAGCGCGAGGACGCTTTCGTAAGCTCCTACGACGCCTGGTACTTCAGGTACCCGGCCGATCAGGTGTTCATCATCGGATCACACGACTTCACCAAGAGCCCCATCCTCATGCGCTTCGGGCACGAGAAGGAATGGGACATCTTCAGTGGCTTCATCAGGGAGGTCCTCCTGAACCGAAGAGATAGTTACCCCGAGGCATACTGCGTCACCGCCCTGGAACTCACGTATATCACACGCCTCGGGACAAGTCCATCGGACCTCCTGAACCGTACGACGCACCTTCAGGACTCGGCGGAGTTCTGAGTGTCTGCGGCCGCTGGAGTTCCCGCGCCCGGGCGGATGTCCGGGGGCCGGTGTAGTCTCGCGCGCCGGTGTCGTCTCTTGGCGATGGTCGGCGGTTCTGGCTGGTAGCTCAAGGGTGCGCTTAACTCAGGAGGCAGCGCGATGCTGAAGGCGGGGGTGGCGAGGATCGATGTGACACCGCCGACTGGGCTGCGGATGTCCGGGTTTGCCGGGCGAGTCTTTCCATCTCTGGCAGTGCACGATCCACTGTGGGCGCGGGCGATAGTGTTCGACGACGGCGAACGCCGCGCGGGGCTAGTCACGATGGATCTCCGCGGGGTCTCGGAGGAGACGGTTGCCAAGGTGCGCGGGAGCACCGCCCGGTCTGGCATCGCACCTGAGGGACTGCTGCTAGCAGGCACGCACACGCATTCAGCCCCGCGGTTTTGGGACGATGGGACGCTGAGCGAGAAGGAGCGAGAGTACTGCCAGTCGCTGCCCGAGAAGCTGATATCGGTTGTGGGCGAAGCGGTCTCCAGGCTGGAACCTGTAAAGGTGGGCGCCGTGAGCGGATGGTCCGCGATCGGCATCAACAGGCGCGAAATGGTTCCGGGTGTGCCTGTCACATGGGCTTGGGACACCGACTGTCGCTGGCTGGCGATGCCGGCGATTGCGTCGCAATGACCGGTATTCCGTCCACGTCGAGAAGGCGGCGTGAGACAGGGCTCCCGTACACGCTCGGGTACACTCTTCTGGCGAATCGGTATACCCTCAGTACACCGCCCGGGCTACTGCTGGCACACCGGCTGGACACCGATCATTGCACTGGTTGCACGGGTCAAGAAGTGCCATTTGCTCAGCGTCCAGGCTGATTTCTGGACCTGACAATAACTGCCAAGACCATCTGAGAGGGGATTGCTCTTCGAAAAACACCCGCTTCCAGTACACTCCCGGTCCACCTTGCGGCTGTCAGATAGGGATGGGACACCTCCTGCCACGTGCTACATATGCCCAGACTGTCCATGTCAAGGGCCCGTGAAGCAAGCCTAATACTACGCCGTTAAGCGCAAGAACGTGACCCGCGTGTCCGGGTATGGGTCGCGCTTCGTGCTTGGCATCTTCTCATGCCGCCAGGCGCTACCGATCCGCTACAAGGCCGACACCCTGGGGCCCCGCGAACCGCTACCGTTCCGCTACCAAACCGCTACCGATCGCGTGCTCGCCCGGAGCCTGCATCACGGGCTAGGCTGGACCATTTTCTCCAGCAATCATGCCGACAAATCGCCCCTCGCTCGCAGCTGCCAATGGGACGGGGAATGCGCGAAAACGCTGAAAACCCCCGAAATTCCGATACCAAACCGCTACTCTTCCGCTACTGGTGGGCCAGCGGATCGGCGTCCGCGTCCACCTCGTGGGGATGAAGACAGCCCCCTTACAAATCAGCTGCTCTACCAACTGAGCTACGCCGGCGCGGTATCCACACGTCATAGACAGCCTGCGACCTCCACACCCGCCACCTCGAGGGCGGTGACCGCCTGAGCGAAAGTCAGCAGGTCGTGTCCGGCGATCCGAGGCCGGCCTCATTCTAGCAGGTAGAGGGCGGGATGTCAGTAGGGAAAGCGGGCGCTGCCGACGCAACAAGCCCACTACTGTGCCTCACGTTCCGCCTCAGCAGCCAGATCCCTGAGCACGCGAGGCCAGACCTCAAGCAGTACCTGCAACTCGGGGTTCAGCCTCTCCCTGCAGCCGGGATATAGCTGCAACAAACCACCTATCGCCAGCGCCAGCACGGCCGCGGAGACCATTACCGGGAACCAGACAAAGCTGCCGCGACCAATCGAGTCAACGGGGTAGAAAGCTCTAATCTGATCCACTGCGTGAGGTGCCATATGGACATGTGTTGAGAACTGACGCTGGAGCTTCCAGAAGACGCCATCTGGGATGCCAGCGCTCATGGCCCTGGATTTGAAGGACCTCCCCGCGAACCCCGCGTTCATCCTGCGGCCGTTGTACTCTCCGTTCTTGTACAGCCATCTGTCCTCCACCCATCTGCTTCGCTCGGCACATGGCAGGAACTGATTCTGTCGGAGTCGTTCCTTCCAGTACTTCAGAGCGTCGGGCAAAGCAGCGCGCTGCACCCACGGAAAGAGAACGTGCTGCTCTTCGATGGACAGACCTGACCAGTCGCCTGGTATCGAAGGTGGCTTCTCACCGCGCTTCTCCATCTGCTTCTCAAGATGAGCGGCTCGGTCTTCACGTTCCCGCACACAGTCAAGGTTGGCGAGAATGAATCGGAGTTCGCGTTCATTGTCATCCTTCGGCTCGAGAGTGAAGTGATGGAAACTCGCGCACGCCTCCATTAGAACGCGGGCAAGCACCTGCAACGAGGTAGGGTTCCAAACCTGCCGCCCCCAAGGGACAAAGTAGCAGCTCTTCGGGTGGAGCCTGAGGATGGCGTCTGCTGTGTAACACGCCCCCTTGAAGTACTGGAGGGCATACGCCAACTCATCGGACCCCGCACCCGCCTTCTCGACTTCCGCTAAGCCATCAAAGGCGAACTGGGTGAGGTGCTCGAGATCGTGCAAGGAGTATCCGTACGCCCCCATTCCAGCGTCCTCCGTTGCCTTAGTAGCCTGCTGCCGAACCCCCTCCGCTGTCCCGCCGAGTTCGGAGTGCTCGCAGTTTCCGGTAACACGGACGGCCTATTGCGCCCGTCGCTTGAAGCTGCGGACGGCATTTGAGGTGGCGAAGATGCTCAGGAGAATCCCCGCCGGGGTCTCCGCGGTTTGGGCAACCACGTTGCCATCGCTCGTGTCCCAGATGTGAAAGTCGCCCTTCACAGAGGACGGTCTCCCCAGTTTCGCCGTGCAGTACACGAGCACATCCCTGACAATCGGAGCAGACTGCTGCTTGGTCATGAAATCCAGGTACGGTGCGATCTTGTAGACCCGGCCGTGAACCGTCCCGAGTTGCAGTTTCCACTCGCGGCCCAGAAAGGTGACCGAAGGAGCGTTGTAGTTCGTCTCTCCCTCAAACTGGCGACCCATCGTCGCGTATTCGCCGGGCGAGAACTCGACTAACCCGGTCAGGCCGTCGACAGGCATGTCAAGTATGTAGTCACCGATCGGAAAGCACCGCACAGCAGGCTTCACCTGAATTCGCGACGCCATCAAGCCGATAAGGACGAGCGGGACACCAGGCACCCAATCGTATCCGTGACCCGCGCCCCCCGCGAAGGCCAAGCCAGCGTTGAGCAGATAGGGCAGATACACCGGCCACCGCTTTACGGCTGCCTGTCTGCTCGCCACATAGAGACCGACCGCAATGGTGGTCCATACGACGGCCGACCCCGCGAGGTTCCCGAAGGGCACTTTCCCTGTCTTCGCGTGAACCAGCATGTCTACCGTGAAGCTAACGGAATACGACGACCCACATGCGAGCAGGAATGCTACGAGATTTCCCCCCTTGGGATGCCGTCTGCGGACCCATACCGCGAACGTGAAGAGACCGCCCAGACCGACGACCATCAACGCCATGAACTCGAGCAGAACCAGCATGTGATCTCCCCCACAATGCGTAGCGCGATAGTCCGGACGTGCCCAGAATGGCCAACGCGTCTCGCCTGAGTCTCTGTTCGCTAGGCAGGAGCTCGTCTCCTGCTATTCCGGCGCGGTCGCCGCCGGCTTGCCCGCCTCAGGCGGGGAGGGCGGCGTCAGGTAGGGGCGCACTCAGCGCGAGAGCGTCGCCGCGCTGGAGGTGGGCAACCTCATCCCCTTCGTGATATCCGCCCTCGCGAACGCCCACCTCCGCTCGGAGTCGGCGAACTCGGAGTAGCGGGCGGTCATGATCGGGGAGCGGTGGCCCATGGCGCACATGAGTGCAGTTGTGGGCACCCCGGCCCTGGCCGAAGCCAGCCCGAAGTAGTGGCGAAGCCGGTGGGGGGTGACCAGTGCCGGGTCCACTCCGGCCCTGGCGGCGAGGCGCTTCAGGATGGTCCGCACCGCGTCCGGGGTGAGCCGCTCTCCCGGCGGGCGGCTCTGCGGGCGCTCCGCCGTTTGGATTCCGTGCACGAACGGGTTGGTCCCCAGAGTGACGAACAGTGCATCGTCATCCCCCAGGTGCGGGCAAGCGTGGGTTCGCAGACGAAGCCAGGAGGTCAGCAACTGCCCCACCTCCGGCTTCACTACCTCCCGCCCCTCGACGATTGTCAGGGGCAAGTCCACGAACCGTGTGCGCCGGACCTTGCTGGTCTCCGCACGGACGCGCACCCGGCCCTCTTCTCCGCCAGAGGCGGATCGACCTGCGGCGGACAGGGAGAGATCAGAGGCGTTCAGCCCGATCAGCTCGGACACGCGGAGACCGCAGAAGGCGAGCAAGTAGATCATGGCGGCGTTGCGCAGGCCGGTGGGCGTCTCCGGGCGCAGGTTCGCGAGCACCTTCTCCAGGTCGGCCTGGGGCGTGGCGCGCGGCTCGGGGTCAGAGTCCAGGCGATAGCTGCCTACCTGGCTGGCGATGTCCTCTGGGATGATGCCCTCCTGGTGGAGCCACAGCAGGAATCGCTTCGCCGTATCGAGCGCCATCTGCTTGCCACGGGGAGTGAGCGGCCTGCCCGTGTACGTCACCAGGCCGTCCAGCCAGGCTACGAACGCGCGCAGGTCATAGCGGCCGAAGCGCTGGACGACCTCGATGCCGCGTTCCTTCGCGAACGGCGCGATCCGAGTGACCAGCTGATCGCGGTAGTGGCCGAGTGTCCTCTCCCGAATGCCCGGATGATCGGCGGCCCAACCCTCGCCGAACAACTGGATCGCATCCTTCCAACCCAGGTCCTGCGCCACCTCTCGGCGCGGCTCCCAATGACAAACCGCCCGGGAGGTACGGGCGGTTTGTCGAGGCTTCACGCTGATCGAGTTGCTGGTCGTGATCGCTGCTCAATGGTACTTCGACCATAGGGCCGAAGTGTGCCAGGCGCACGACATTTCTCTGAAGCTACCTGCCAGGAATAACCTCCAACAGACCGGGAACACCGCGTCAGTGAAGCGCGATCAGACATACTCCCGAGTAGCAGAGCAGCAGTCCACAGGCGCGGCGGAAAACGCCCAGTGCGTTGCCGCGACGCGCGAGGGATTCGGCGAACATGCCGGACCCCGCGCCGAGCACGAGCAGAGGAGAGAGCACCGTGCCGACGCCGAAGATCGCCATGCAGGCTGCCCCTGCCGCGATGGTGGTTGACTGAAGCCCGACCCGCGCCATAACCGCCACCATGGGGACACATGGAGACAGGCCGTAGAGGAACCCGAGGCCCGCGAGGAATTTGATGTCCTGCACAGGCATAAGTCTGTGCGCCACCTTGCAGATACCGGGAAGGGGCTCCGCGAAGAGGGTTAGCAGGACGCCGGCGGCGATGAGGAGCACGCCGGTGAGTATCTGCACTGCGCTCTGAAGATGATTGAACGCGCTGGCCTCATGCAGCCGCGCGCCGAAGCACGCCACCAGCGCTCCCAGCAGCAGGTACGCGGGGATACGCGCTAGGGAGAAGGTGAGAGAGGCCGCGAGTCCTTCCTTCCATCCTCGCTTGAGCCCCGCGACGTAGGACATCACCGTGGGAGCGCACGTGACCAGACACGGCCCGCAACCTGCAGCCATCCCAACCACGAAGCACCAGAGGGGAAGAGCCATGCCGTCGACCGCCTAGTGGAGGCCAGGACAGACGCTGGATCTGGTGCACTGGCTGTCAGAGCACAAGGAATCCAACAACTTGTGAGAGCTATCGTACAGAACGGCCAGTGCGCCCAGCGTGGCGCGATCCGTACCGGCCGGGATCGGCCAGCTCACGAGGATGGGTGGCTGACACTTTCCGCCGCTGATATGATACTTCTGCTCCGTGTGAACGAGACTCTTGAAGACATGGTCATAGGTTCCCTGTCCGATTGCTTGGCCGTTCTCGGTTACGTAGACTTCCACGATGCCATCGAAGTCGAGCTTCGAGGCGAAGTTGCAGGCCTCGAAGGTGACGGAGTAGCGATCGGCAATCGGCCCTGCCAGCATTTCCATGCTGAGCCCGGGGGATTTCTTCTCCAGGCAACGTTCCACTGCCGGGCGCAGCTCCTCTTCGGTCGGATGCGCGACCGTCCAGTAGCCGTCGAGCACGGCGCAAGGAGCGTCTTTGACGTCGTACCGCGCCATCTCCTTCGCCACCGCGGGATCGGCCGAGGTGGTCGGCAGGCACAGGACGTGGAGCTGGTGCCCATACTGTCTCTGGAGCTTCTTCACGACGGCGTACGCGGCACGGGACGCCTCGCCATCGGAAAGAAAGAGCTCGCAGACAACGGAGGCACCGGGTGGCGCCTTCGAGGTCGGCTTCTTCTGCCCTCCACATGATGAGCAGAGGAAGGGAACAACAGCTAGCGCCACGATTGCGCCGATACTGGACATCCGCCACTGGAATCGGTCCGTTGTCATTGTCTCCCCTCTCCGCTTTGGATGAGTTCGCGCCCGGCATCTGCGTCCTGGGCGATAAGTGCCGCGCCGATCGCCGTCACTATCTGCGGCATTTCGGGCACGACGAGCCGCACCCCAAGCTCCTCCTCGAGCGCTCGCCGAAGACCGCCGTTCCTCGCTGGGCCTCCGTCGAAGAGCACGGGGCTCTCCACTCCCACTCGCCTGGCCAAGACTGCGACTCTCTGCGCGATGGAGCGATGCAGGCCGGCGATGAGGTCGGCCTTCTGCGCGCCGTGGACGAGCAGCGAATGCACCTCTGACTTCGCGTACACGACACAGGTGTTGTCTATCTTGATCGGGTCTTTGGCCTGAAGAGACACCTCGCCGAACTCGGCAAGAGGCACCCGGAGGAGATCCGCCATGGCCTCCAGGAACCGACCGGTCCCGGCAGCGCACTTGTCGTTCATGACGAAGTTGGCGATGCGACCACGTGCGTCGAGCGAGATCACCTTGCTGTCCTGTCCTCCGATATCGATGATGGTGCGCACTCCGTTGCCTGCCAGCCAGGCCGCGCCAGCGGCATTCGCGCTGATCTCGCTGATTGTGCTGTGCGCCGCGGCGGCACGCCGACGCCCGTAGCCGGTGGATACCACGCGGGACAGGTCCTGCCGCGTCTTTCCCGCCATCTCCAGCGCCACTGCGAGCAGCTTTCTCGCCGTGGCATCCGGGTCGTGACCGGTGGCCGCGACTGCGTGCCCCGCAAGCCGATCGCCCGCGAGGATCGCCACCTTCGTGCAGACGGATCCCAGGTCTATGCCGGCAGTCAACACGTCCAGAGCACGCTCCTCACCCTGCCTTGCTTCCAGCGAGGCTGTGCGCGATAAGTGCCGCCCCGAGGGCGCCCACGGTCTGTGGCTCGTCAGGCACATGGACCGGGGAGTCGAGCGCCCTTTCCAGGGCGGTCACGACAGCCGGGTTCTTCGCCACTCCACCGACCAGCACAACCTCCTGCTGCACACCGAGGCGTTTCACCATGGAGGCGACGCGCCGAGCGATCGCCTCCACCAGCCCTGCAAGAATATCCTCTCGCCTCTTGCCCCGCGCGACGAGGGATACGACCTCTGACTCCCCGAACACCGCGCACATGCTCTCGATCTGCTCAGGATTCATTGCGTAGAGGGCCACCTTGCCGGCGTCCACGGGCTCCACACCGAGCGCCCGGGACATGATGTCCAGGAAGCATCCCGTGCCGCTCGCGCACTTGTCGCTGATATCGAAGCTCGCCACCCTCCCCCGTTCGTCCAGCGCGGCGACGCGGATGCCGTGGGCTCCCAGGTCCATCACTGTTCGCGCCCCAGGACAGACAACCCTTGCGCCACCTGCGCAGGCGCTGACCTCAGAAACGACCTTGTCGAGCGGCTCGACCGATCTCCGGCCCAGGCCGCAGGAGACCACAGCCTGGAGATCGGCACGGGTGGCCCCGAGTGATGCGAGAAGCTGGGCCAGCGCTTCATTGACGCCGGCCGCGCCGTCCACGCCGGACTCCATGATGTGTTGCGCCGCCGCCTCGCCATTTCGCAGGATGACGAACTTGGTGAACATGCACCCGACGTCAATGCCGCAGACCAGCATGTCACCCCAGCTTCCGGGCGCTCAGCATTTCGACGAAGGCCTCCACCCGCGTGCGGAGTTGCTCGGTATCCTCGAGGCTGTAGTCGGTCTCGACCCGCAAGGTCGGGAGGTCAAGCTCACGGAAGCGGTCTTCTGCGGCTTGGGCCTCCATGCCATAGAGGTGGCAGCCACGCAGCACGTGGTAGAGGATACCATCAACTCGAAAATCGCGGGAGAGCTGCACGAGTCGGTTCAGGCGAGCGGTGCTAGGGGCGAAGCACGGACAGGTAATGCTGAGGGCGCGCTCGCCGATGGCCTCTAACATGCCGGCCAGGCTCGACTCGGTCACGTAGGCTGGGTCCCACAATGCCTTCGCCCCGGTGCAGATATCGTCGGACACGATGATGCCACCGGATTCCTCGACCAGCATCGGGAGCTTCCACGTCGGGAACACCACAGGGGAGCCGGTCAAGAGGAGTCGCGGCGAGTTCGCGGCGGCCTGTTTCACCTCGTCGCTCTGCGCGATCTCAACACACAGCGCGTCTGTTTGGCGAGTCCACTGGACTGGATCATCATAGAAGGAAGTGTCCGCGACGAGCAGGGCATCGCGCCCCCAGATCCGGGCCTCCTTGCGCAGTTCGTAGAGCCTTCGCAGGGCGGCACGCTTCTGGTTACAGATGGTAATGGCCGTTCGGAGCGCCTTTCGGCTAATCCGCCTGCCCGTGAGATTCTCCAGTTGCTGCTTGAGCAGCACAATCTGACGCACCCACGCGCTGCGGCTCTCTGCGCTTTCCTTCGTGCTGGGCACCTGAACCAGCCAGACAGGGACACGATCGCTGAGCAGCTCTGCGAGCTTCTTCTTTGCATCACAGGTTGTCGGCACGGCGACCACATCGCACTGGGCGGCGATGGGCGGAGTGGACAGCCACAAGCCGTAGGATGACTTCACGAGCGGGCAGAGGCTGGCCGGGAAGGTGCCCTCGGTTCGCGCGATCGTGGCGCCGAATCCCGAGCAGAGCCGGACGGGAACGGCCCCCGAGGCCAGGACGAGTTCCTCCGGCACCAAGGTGCAGAAGATGCCGATAACCTTCTTGCCATGCGCCTTCGCCTCGCGCAGATACCCGGGATCCAGAGCCCGACTCGCCAATTCGTAGTAGTAGCTCATCCCCTCCGCGCTGGGCTGCCGGGCCAGCTCACGCGTGATCTGGGTA
>Ga0315277_10000608_pt1 | contig 56477 bp, 48 predicted proteins | sample YL17G05_15_MG_FD_203695 | JGI IMG/M metagenome (GOLD analysis project Ga0315277, IMG submission 203695) | Sediment microbial communities from Yellowstone Lake, YNP, Wyoming, USA - YL17G05_15 | ecosystem: Environmental > Aquatic > Freshwater > Lake > Sediment | place: USA: Wyoming | collected... | reverse complement strand
CCGCCGGTGTTCTCGTACCACTCCATGCGGATGGAGTAGACCTGGCCCGCGACGAGCTTGGCCGCGGCGCTGCTGTCGGAGGCGCTTTGATCTTTCCAGTTGCTGATGATCAGACGGCCGTCAAGCCACAGCTTCACACCGTCATCGGTGGTGGTGATGAGCCTGTAGGTTTCCGTGAACGGGGCCTCCAGGTTGGCCGTCCAGCGGGCCGAGAGGGTATCGCTGAGACCGGCAACCACTTCGCCGGCCCAGTTCTGGTTGATCGTACCCTCAATCCGTGTCAGCACAGGGTTGCCGGCCAGCTCCATGCCGTTGAAGTACTGTGCCTTGGCTCCGCCGCCGGACCCACGCGTGGTGAAGCTCCAAACCGGGCCCTTGAATGTCTTACTGCCAGGGATCGAAAACTCATCGACTCGCCAGTAATAAGTCGTATCCAGCGCGAGCTTGCCGGGGTCCAAGGGCAGACTGGCGGTCATCACGCCCCCGGTGGTGGCGTTACCGACCTCGTCGAAGCTGCGGCCGAGGTAGACCGTGTGGAAGATGGTGCCCATGCCCAATGCCCAGGTCAGGTCCTGATTGGGATCGACATACTTCATCCCGTCGGGCGGGAAGGGCCTCGAGGCCGTCATCGGCTGGACCTGGAAGCTCCAGACGCTGCCCTTCCAGGGGCTGGCGGGATTGAGGTCGTTGACCTCATCCACTCGCCAATAGTAGGTCGTGCCGGGGACCAGAGCGGTCGGCACGGGGTTGCCGGCCAGGCCCACAGCGAGTGTCGCGACAGCCTGGCGACCGAGGAAGATGCCCGTACTGGCCGGGGTGGCCGTGCTGACAGCGTCGAAATTGTCGCCGAAGTACACCTCGTGAAGCTTCGCGAAGTCGCCCGGCTGCCACTTCAGCGTCGTGTATGTCTGTGTCACCATCTCGCCATCCTTGGGACTGGGGCTATACGCAGTCGCGATCGGCTCCGTGGCCATGGCGGCCTGGATCTCACCCGGCGAGATCCCGTGGTTGTAGATCCTGACATCATCGATCGCGCCAAGCCAATCGCACCCCCACCCGTCCGAGCCGATGAGCAGGGAGGAGGCCTGTCCGTTGATCGCACCCATGGCGGCCGAATCGGTCTGTTCCCCGTTGAGGTAGCATTTGACGGTTTTGCCGTCATGGGAGGCCGCGATATGGCACCACTCATAGCGCGTCAGGTTCTTGCCGACATAGACCCAGACGCTGCCGCTCGTTGAATTGAACTGGAATCCCATGAACGGCTTGGTGCTGTTCCAGCCGTACCGGAGCTGCCAGCTCCACCCGACAACGGAATCCGCCTTGGCCAGCGGCGCCGTCTCGCCGCCGGCTGTGCCCTTTGCCTCCGGGTTATCTGCATCCGGTCTTATCCAGATGGCGATGCCGATCGGACCGCGGATGTCCAGGTTGGCCTTGCTGCCGCAGTTGACGTACTGCCCGCTGTTGTAGGTCGAGGGGACGCCATGGAACTCCAGGGCCCCCTTATTGACCCCGGTGATCCATGTGGGATTCTTCATAAGAGTCCCATTATTGCCCCCGGGACCTGAGTCCAGGGCGGTGTTGCCCGTGCCGTCATCGAGCTTCCAGTGACTTACCAAGTCCGCTCGTGCGATACCGGCGCCGATCAGCAGCAGGATCGCCAGGGACAGAGGGGTGAGTCTCGTGCACATACAGTTCCTCCTTTTCCAGAACGCGCGACTTGCCAAGAAGCCCATGATGTTGCCTTGTCTCGTGCACATACAGTTCCTCCTTTTCCAGAACGCCTCATTGAGTTTGGTTCAGCCGGGCCTCCGGATCGCGCTTCTGAGTCCGGCTATCATATCCGCGATGGTTGTCGCGGGTCCTCCACGTCATAGTTGACAAGGTGCCAAGGCCTAGTCCCTCCACAGACTTCGCCAAGATATCCTTATACCACAGTGTCCCTCGTGACTGCAAGCAGAAAATTCCTGCTGTAGAGGTCTTTCCGGGGGCTCCCAGCCGGATTGCCCCCCGCGCACCCCGCCATCTGTGGAAGATGCGGGGCACCATGCTCTCGCCAGGATCCAAGCCCAATATGCCATACGGGCGCGACAGTTGCTCGTGGACGCCGCTTGAAAACTCCTTTAGAATGGACCACATCATCTTCTAGTGTTCAGGCGAAGGAGTTTGCACATGATGGATTGTCAGCCTACAGCACTGCCTGGGGCTCCGCCGGAACCGGAAAGGACATGGCAAAGGCACTAGACAACACGGTGGAAGGTGCATCGTATCGCTACTGGGCCTTCATCAGCTACAGCAGCCGGGATAGGTCCTGGGCACGGTGGTTGCATCGTGCGATTGAAACCTATGGGATCCCGGCGCAACTGGTGCGCCATGACACCCCGGCGGGCGAACCCGCGCCGAAACGATTTCATCCGCTGTTTCACGACCGAGCTGAGCTGCCAGCCTCGTCCGACCTCGGAGCCGAGATTGAAGCTGCACTGCGTGCCTCGCGCTACTTGATTGTTGTGTGCTCGCCGCATGCGGCACAATCGCACTGGGTCAACAAGGAGGTCAAGACGTTTCATTCTCTCGGCCGACATCATCGTGTGCTGGCGGTCATTGTCGATGGCGCGCCCAACACGGGCGACGAGCGTGAGTGTTTTCCGCCGGCCCTGCGGGCGCATGAACCGATTGCCGCCGATGCGAGGCCCGAGGGCGATGGGAAGACGAATGCCAAGCTCAAGCTGCTCGCCGGCATGCTTGGTGTCAACTTCGACGCGCTTAAGCAGCGCGATGCGCACCGGAAGATTCGTCAGCTCCAGATGGTCGTCGCGGCTTCGCTGGTGCTCGCCGCCGGCCTGGGCGGACTCGCGTGGTACGCCAGTCATCAGCGTGAGAAGGCTGTGAGGGCGCGGCAACAAGCCGAGAGTATCCTGGAATTCCTGCTGTACGATCTCCGCGACAAGCTTGCGCCCCTCGGTCGGCTCGATATTATCCGTGACGTTCAAACACGTGTGGATCGTTACTATGAGGAACTGGGCGTGGAGAGAGAGGAAGCCAGGATGGTAGCCAACCGAGCGGCGGCTCACCTCAACGACGGTGATCGGCTCTTTTCGGAAGGCAGGCTACAGTCGGCCCTCGATGCCTATCGAAAGTCGATGCAGTTGGTGCAACGCTTGGTGGCCACCGATCCCTCGAACACCCGTTGGCAAGACTTCCTGAGCGAGTGCAAAGATCGAGTGGGCGGCGTGCTGCTGGCCCAAGGCGATCCGGCCGGAGCTCTAAGCGTGCATCGCGAGAGCTTGAGGATCCGGCAATGGCTGGTGACCACATACCCGTCCAACATGGCTTGGCAGCAGCGCCTGAGCTGGAGCCATGACCATGTCGGTGATGTGATGTTGGCGCGGGGCGATCTGGCGGAAGCGCTGCGAGCGTACCGCGAGGCTTTGGCGATCCGCCAACGCCTGGCGAATGACGAGCCTGGACTCGTGGACTACGAGCAGGAACTTCTGGTCTCTCTATGCAGAGTTGCAGGGGCCCTGGAACGGCAGCTTGATCCCGAAGCCACCCAATACTGGCGACGCGTCTTTGACGTGCTCTCCGAAATGAAGCGCAGGGGCGTGCCCATGTCGGCCGAAAATGAGAAAATGCTCGAACTACTGAAAAGGACCGGGGGTGTGGATCGCGGAACGACTGTCCTGCCCCACTCCAAGGCCCCGCCGGAAAGAAGGACGCAATGACCGCAGACCGGAGGTGCATATCATGATGAAGCATTGGCCCAATCTGTCTCGAAGCGGCGACTCTGTACCCCCCGCGTTGTCCCGAATTGCGGCGGCACGGAATCTCATCGTCGCGGTGTTGTGTATGGCCGCCCCTCTATGCGGTTGCGGCCGAGACGGGGACAAGCAGGCTTCCGAAACGGCCGCAAGCTACTTTCCAGTCGCTGTTGGCAATCAGTGGACCTATAAGAGAACCGTGTTCCCTGAGAACATTCAGCTCATCATGAATCCCGATCCGACGACAGAACCCAGATTCAGTCCGACCAGGGAATCGGGAGAAGAAACGTATAGCGTGGTTTCGCACAACGACCAGGGCTTTGTGGTTGAAGGCAGAGACAGCAAGGGAAGCAAGGTATTCAGTATATTCGAGCCGCTCGACTTCTTTGAGACCGAGACGATGGCATGGAGGGACATGGGGATGCCCAACTCCTTGGCGTACGTAGAGACCCGCACAGGCCGGTTGTGGGGTAGGAGCGCGTCTCCCCGTGTGATGATCTGCTTGCTGACACCGGATAAGAGTCTCGAACGGTCAGGCGACCCGATGAAAAGGAAAGTCACATGTCTTCGTTCGTCTGCGTTGATCGCCGTCCCGGCCGGCACATTCAACGACACTCTGAAGAATACGATCACATTCGTGAATCCCCTCCTTTCTCAAGAGTTCCGCACGGAACGAATCTTCGCAAAGGGCGTCGGGTGCGTTAAAGAAACTCAGTTCAACGCCGGCGGTAAGATTACGCACCAGCTCGAATTGGTGGCCTACAAGATAGCTGGAGACAAGTAGGACGGGAAAGGATGACACGGTGAATACAAGAAGGCAAATACTCGCGCAGTGCGGGGCGCTAGTGATGGTACCCTTTCTTCTCTCCGGCTGTCGGCGACGGTCCGAAAACGCGGACAGACTGGTCCCGCGTGGTCGCGAAGCACCCGCCGATCTGCGCAAAGTCCTGGAGCAACCGATCCCCACAGAGACCAGCGCCAGAATCCGCATGGCGCTGAAAGTGGCTGAAACACTGAAGCGCCTCAAGGGGGGCACCGACTTCGCCATGAATACCTGCGCGGGCGCGCTGGAACAGCCTCAATTCACAGGGACTCTGGGACGCGAGGGCGCCGTCGTGCTATTCGATGACCGAGATGAGCCGATTAGCGCAGTGACAACACGAGAAATCGACTACGAGACCGGCACCCATTTTCAGGCTCGGTCGTACACCGAGATTGAACTGCGGGAATCAGCAGATCAAATGAAGTCCTACTTTGTGACTCTTCAGTCCCGTTACCCTGCTATTCGCTCAGTGACAGGGAGGTCACGCTGCATCCCTATCTTCAGCCAGAGCTTTCAGCTCGCGGTGTGCGACGCTCTCCTGAACCTAGACAAGGACGTTGAATACGCCTTGCGTCCCAACCTCTTGACCAAATCGGCACAATTGGTGCGCGTCAGTCCGAGCGGGCCAAGGGTCGTCGCCTCCGAAGCGATCTACTACAGCAAGTGAGTTGCGAGTGACATCAACTGACTGGAGGTTATAAGGACCTTGGCATCGGTAGTGATGGTGGTAGGGGTGGTGTTTGCCTGGTGGGAGATTCAGTACGTTGACCCGAGCGGTGAGGAGGTCCTTACGCGTGTTCTGGAGGGGGCCCGGCCGGCAGGAGGGCGGCGACGTCGCTGATTCGGCTCTGGGCCAGCATCGATTGGGCGAGGGTTTGGGCCTCACTGACGGATATGGCGCTGACCGCCTGTTGCGTTCGCAGCAGGTAGACGGGGTCGACGCTCAGCGTCCGGACGCCGATTCCGAGGAGGAAGGGGATATATTCCGGCTGGTGGGCCATGTCCCCGCAGATGGAGATGTCACAGCCGTGCTCGACGGTGCAGCGGACGATCCTGTTCAACGCGCGCAGCACGGACGGATGGTGCGGCAGGTACAGGTCCGCCACGCTCTCATTGGTCCGATCCACGCCCAGCAGGAACTGGATCAGGTCGTTCGTGCCGATCGAGAAGAAGTCCGCCTCCTGGACGAAATCGTCGATCAAATCCACGACCGAGGGCAACTCCACCATCATCCCGAGCTTCGGCGCCGCATGGTGCTCGATGCCTTCCTTCGCGAGCTGCTCGATGCACTCATTCACCGCTTCACGCGCCTGCAGAAATTCGTCGAGCGAGGAGATCATCGGGAACATGATGCGCAACTCGGCGCCAATTCCGGCCCGCAGGATCGCCCGAAGCTGCTCGACGAAGACGGGTTTGTTGCGCAGGGAGAACCGGATGGACCGCATCCCCATTGCCGGGTTTTGCTCCTGGATGTCGTGGTAGTAGGACAGGATCTTGTCGCCGCCGGCGTCGAGCGTGCGGAATGTCACGGGCTTGCCGGGCATGGACTCGACCAGCCTGCGGTAGATCACGTACTGTTCCGCCTCCGTGGGGAAGGTGGTCCGGATGAGGAACGGGAACTCCGTGCGGTAGAGTCCGATGCCGTCGCAGCTCAGCGCGCAGGCCACCTTCAGATCGGACAGCAGGTTGATGTTGGCCATGAGCTGCACGCGGACTCCGTCGGCGGTCAGCGTGGCCGATTTCATCAGGCATTTCTGCTCGTCCAGCGTCAGCCGGGTCCTCTGCTGGGCTCCGAATCGTACGAGGATTTCATCGTCCGGATCGATGAAGGTGTTGCCTGTGTCGGCGTCGACCAGGATCGGCGTGCCGTCGGGCAAGTTGAGAAGCTCGAATGTGTTGACGATGACCATAGGCACATCGAGCGACCGCGCGAGGATGGCAATGTGTGCCGTGACGCCTCCGCCGACGAGGACAATCGCCTTGACGCCTTCGGAGGAGAGCGTGAGCAGATCGGAGGGAAACAGACCCTGGGTGATGATGACGTGATCCCGATGGGCGTTGATCTCCTCGCCCTTGGTGACCAGGTTGTTGATGAGCCGCACGGCGAGGTCTTCGATGTCGTTGATTTTCTCGCGCATATAGGTGTTGTTGCTGGCGAGCAGAGTCTGCATGTACTCTGCGGCCACCTCGGCGATCGCCACCGGGGCGTTGACGCCGCTGTCGATCCGCTGGAGAATCCGGCCGACGAACTTCTGATCTTTAAGGATCATCAGGTGGGCGGCGAAGATGAGCGAGGCAGCGTCGGAAAGCTTGTTCTCGACCTGCTCCTGAAGCTCCTCGAGCTCGTCCGCCGTGCTGTCCACCGCGTTGCGAAAATCGTCAGCCGTGTATCGCTTATCGAACTTCTGATGCAGGAGACGCGTCAGGTTTTCTTCCCTGGTGAGGACCATGCTGGGGGCATAGGCGAACCCTTCAGAGGCGGCTTTGCCCTTGATGAACTTGAGCCCGGCAGGCAGGCTTTTCGTCGCCGGACGGTGCGGCTCGTGCATGCCCAGGAGGAATTGGGCGTTCTCGATGATGTTGGCCAGTTGGGAGGTAACGGTTTCGAGAGCACTGATATCTGCCTCACAAAAACTCTCGCCGGTGGAGCGCTGGAGGACCAGAACGCCCAGCCGGGAAATGCCTCTGGTGATGGGCATGGCGAGGAAAGCGTCATACCGTTCTTCGAAAATGCCGGGAAAGTACTTGTAGTTGGGATTGTGGCTGGCGTCCGTCTCGCAGACCGGCCGCATTTCCTTCAGCGCCAGCCCGGTGAGCCCCTGGCCCAGCTTCAGCCGCACTCGCCCGACGGAGTCCGGGCTCAGGCCCTTAGTGGCCCGCAACGTCAACTCCTGCTCCTGCGGATCGTAGAGGTAAATCGAGCAGACGGCCGAGTTCGTGCGCTGGGCCACCATCTCCACCGCCCGGTTCAGCAGCGTCTCAATGCTCGCGCTATCCCGGAACAGGTGGTTCAGCTCATTGATGTCGTATAACAGTTGCTTGCCGTCCACGAAGTCACCGCCGTTCCTACGGAATCCATGCCGTGGCGCCACGTCATCTACTGATGTCTACTCTGCGTCGCGCGAGCCGGTTCATGGTCGGGCATGGCAGGCGCCTGCTGCCCTCTATCATCGCTGACCGGCCCCAGACAGAGTAAGAACCGATCGCATCCGATGCAAGAGCATTCAAAAAATGGCAACCGCGCCCCCACTCCCCTTGCCTGGCATCGCCGATACCACATCGATGACGCAGGCCCCCACGCGATGCCAAAAAAACCTTCGATCTTCGAAGAATTCCATCCACATCGGGCATCTGAGAAACGCCCCCTAAGGACTCTTCTGCGCAGCGTACAGGACGGCGCAGGCGGGCAGGGTAGGTCCGCGCATAGCGACCGGGCGCTTCCGCGCGAGGCGTAGAAAAAGATATCAAAATCTGAAAAACGGTGTTGACAGGTAGCCGGGGGGGGGGGCGCAAATTGGTATAATCAGGCTGACGTGTTTGGAGCGCCGGTTCCTTGGAGCAATAGGAGTGGAGCCAATGGACGGCAGAATGGGAGACCGCAGAAACGCACGATGGGTCTCGGGCCCAAGCGGGTGGTTTTCGCCCACAAATCATCGCTCATCCATCATCAATCCCCGCGGTTTTACGCTAATCGAGTTGCTCGTAGTCATTGCGATCATTGGCCTGCTGACGGCCATTCTTCTGCCATCTCTGGGGCGCGCGAGGAAGCAGGCGCGAGCCGTGGTCTGTATGGCGAACCTCAGGCAATGGGCGACCACGTTTGACCTGTACCTGGAGGAGAACCAAGGACGGCTTCCCCGCCGAGATGCGGACCCTATTTTAGGGCTTCTGAGCGGCCGGCATCTCAGGGATGACGATCCCAATGCCTACTGGCGGTTCCACAGCGTGCGGACCGAAGGCATCGCCTGCTGCCCGATGGCTGTCAGGCCGGTCGACCCTAACGCCGCAGGAACCTTCTCATCCCACGCGAACGGCCTTCTGACGCTTCGCGGGATAAACGGCTCGACGTTCCGTGCCTGGCAAATCGTATATCCGGGCCCGCCATTTCTCGCCAGCTACGGCATGAACGACAATATCTGCTCGTTTGGTTTTGAAGGCCGGGGGGTCTTCGGGCCCGAAACGGAGCTACCCTACACAGATGTCTTCCGCCTGCGGGGTTATCACAACATGCCGCTGCTTTTTGATTGTGCTCTACCCGCGAATTCGTTGATGAATGAGCGGATTCGCCCACCGCCCAGGGAACCCTCCGGCTTGGGCGGCGAAATCATCATCAATCGCCACAATGGGAACCTCAACGGGCTCTTCCTTGACTGGTCAGTCAGGAAGATCGGGCTCAAGGAATTCTGGACTCTCAAGTGGCACAAGCAGTTCAATACGACCGGCGCGTGGACCAAGGCCGGTGGCGTGGAACCCGAGGACTGGCCCCAGTGGATGCGTGAATTCAGGGACTATTGAGAATGTGCAGACTTGGTGAGATCTAAACTGAGAGCGAAGAAAGGAGGCGATGACACATGCGAAGCGTCTTGAAACCGCCCTGACAGGTTCATTCCGTCGGAAGTGTTTTCGTGAGTAAGCGATGCTCACCAATTCTCTTTTGACTGAGTAGGTGTGGAACGAGGAGATACGGAAATGAAACGTACATATCTTTGGCCTCTTACAATCTTGTTCAGTGGTACGCTCGTCGTCGCGGCTCTTGTGAGCGACACACGCCTGTGTGGGCAGAACGCAGATCCCACAACAGTAGCGGCCGAATCCTCCGATTCTTTTGTGTTTCGCCTGGAGGTGGATGGAGAGAAATTGGCCGAGTACACCGAGTGTTTCGGACTGGGATCGAGAAATGAAATCGAAGAAACCCTTGTCGAGACGAACACACACGGCGTCAAGCAGAAAAGCCCCGGCTCCCTAGAATGGCCCACCATAACGCTCAGGCGCGCTGGTCCGAGTGAGGCGAGGATCTGGTCTTGGCGCAAAGCGGTGGAGGACGGAAATCTGGACCAGGCAACTCGGGATGGGGCCATTATCATGCTCAGGGCAGGCTCATTAGAGCCGCTCGCCCGGTGGAATTTCAGCAATGGCTGGCCGGCGAGCCTGACCATCGAGGGATGGGTCGAGGAGTTGGCGATTGTGCACGACGGCGTAGACCGTGTTGCTGCATCCACTGGTAAATCGCCCAAGCGTCCTTAGCCGTCGAGGGCCTTATCCATTGATATGCCCAGATGATTCTCCGTCTCGGAACGCCGAATTGCCGGTAATGGGCCGAGAGGGTCTCAGGCTCGTCTGCGTGAGAGGGACTCAATGCTCAATAAGGCATGGTGACAGGCGATGGTTCATTTGGGACGCCAGGCCAATAGGAGAAAGGAGCGAACCCCCATGATACGAGGCCCATAAGTTCGATGTGAAGTCAGAACGTTGAGCGTTAAACGGATGCACATGGTTGGCACAGACTTGCAGTAAGGAGCTCACCAATGACGTCTGTAATGAAAAGCTCGCTCTCCGTCGCGGCCTGGATAATCCTATTGGTGGGATTAACTCAGAAGGCGACGCCTTACGAATACGTTCCCAGCACGGATGACTATGGGGAGGGATCTGCCACGCCGGAGGACCACACAGCCACGCACTGGGAGGATGCCACTGCCTCGGCGGCAGGCAATAGATCAACGGGGGAATGCTCCTGCGGCGTTCACACATACGCTTGGGCCAAAGACTCGGATTACGCCTATGCTGAGGCCCATGCGGACGGGTCATATCACAAGCAGTGGGATTGGAACGGCCCTCCGGGCACAGCGCCCGGGGGTACTCTGTCCTAGTCCCATGACGGCCAGGGCCTTTCATGGGCATTGGGAGACAATGACCCTCAGCGGGGCGGGGCATATACTTTCGCTGATGTCGACAGCGAGACTTGGGCTTCACCTGATCCCTTCTTCAGCTATAGTTGGGCTAATGCCAGCGGACACGTGTACGACTCGGGGAGCCCGACCGCGAGTTGGTCGATAGGCGGAGATCCGGAGCCCTTCTCTTATGACCCGCATTGGGACTACAACTGGGGTGAGTTCGACTATTCCATAACTTGGGCGACGCACGATGATGGCTCAGAGAGCATAGACTCTGGGACCAGCCATGTCTATTTTAACGGCGGAGCCGCGTGCGACACCTACTCAGCAGCGGGCGCAGGACCCGTCGGCTCGGGAGGGGACGCCACAGCATTTACCTATGGCTCAGCCCTGGTCCGAGTAACGGCTACCCTGACCGATTAGCATTGGCGCTAAGCTGGGTGATGAGGAATCATGAGGAGGCCGTGTGAGCATCTCAGCTTGCCCTCACGGCCTCCTCAGAAACGACCTCCGTCACCCAGTGCCCGTGGAAAGACCGTTTGCCAATGGCACTGGGGCGCTGAGACACACGGTGGGGGCTTGGTTTGGAGAGGTCAAGTGAAGGAAGAGGGAGGGACTTTCGATGCGTCCGCTGATCCTATTGACCACGCTGCTGCCGACAGTTGCGTCCCTGACTTGGGCGCAGGTCACGCCAACCATGGTGCATGACGTGGGTCCACGCGAAGATCCGAAATCGCCAACGCAGACCGATGCTTTGCGCGCGGCAAGGAAGACGGTCGCTCAGGGCTTCGCGCCGTCTCTGGAGATGAGAGAGAATGTAGACTTTCTGTTGGCACCGGCTCTGGTTGTGCAGGAGGTCATGGCAGGTGACAAATCTGGCGCGGTCTGTTTTGATGCGGCTGTCGAGTTGAACGCGCCGCTGTGCCGCGCGTTTGTCGTGCTGTTGGCAAGGTATTGGGTGTGGCCGGATTCCTATTGCCTGGCAGTTGTGTGGGCCGAGCCCCATGCCGGAAGCCTGAACTTTCCGATCTATCCATCGACATTGAACATCGTCAGCGATCCGAACAGTTTCGGGATCAGCCACCAGCTTGTGCATACCTATGATGGCGCTTTTGCCAAGCCATTGGGCGAGCGCGGGGCCTTCCGCCACAGGTTCAACAGCTATCCCTTCTCAGAAATTCGATTCGCAGAACAGGAATCCCTCGACCTATGCACCCGCATGAATGGCGTCCCATCGCCGACCGATGCCAATGGCCAAGGTGGCGCACCGCGTGCCAGGAGCCAGACAATCCTCCTGCCCGAGCGTCCAATCACTGTCGCCTTCAAAGGGGAGGGACCGACCATCACGATAGGAGGCCAAGAGCGCCGGTACAAGGAATTGCAGACCATGGACCCACCCGGCGGACGAAAGTGGATCGTGGATTATCAGTTGATAGAGCTTCAAGGACGCCCTGTGGACCTCCCAAGGCGGATCGAAGTCTATACGGGCGACGGCGAGCAGCTTCTGCGCTGTGCGCGCGTATATAGCGTGACTGCCTGTGAGGAGACGCCGGAGCAGATTGGCAAGTCGGCGGAGCAATTCAGCTATTTCGACGCCGATGAGACCCTGTGCCGGGACTTGCTCATCAAGTACTGGCTCAAGAGCCGCTCGGAAATGGCAAAGGACGATATCGAGACATTGGAGCGGCTGCGAGAGCACTTCGCAATGCAACCGTCCAGGGGCATGACAATCGGCGAGCAGCTGAAACGGTTGAACATGCGCCTGCAAGTCGGTTGGATGCTGGACGATCCGAACGGATTGATCGGCAGTTTTGGCGAGTATACGCGCCTGTTGCGGTCCAATGGACTTGGGCGAATGGTCCTCTTTGGGGCCGAGAATCTCATTGAGACCACGGCGCGCTGGGGCCAGCCCGATACGGCCGACAAGCTCCTGCCCATCTGGCTTGATGCCGCGGTAGCGGAGAACGACATGGCATCGATACTTGACTTCGCCTCCGCAAGACTGGGCAAAGGCAGTCTATGGACGACCGCGAAGCTGCTGGAAAAGGCATTGAGCAATCCTGCAATTGCCACCGATCAGCGATTCACCGCCCAGGCGCTTCGATCCATCGCTCTGTCAAAGCTTTGTGAAATGGTTGAGAATCCTGACTACATCAAGACTGAGCCGGGCGTCGCGCAGGCTCGATGGGCCCTCTGGGGACGCACCGAGGAGGCTCTTCGCGAAGAACGCAAGGCAGCCATTGCCGCCGCGCAGAAGTCCTTCGGCCTGATGGGTCGCTCCGCGCGCGCGGATCAAGCATTGAAGCACACACTTGATGCGATAGAGCAGGACTTGTCGGCGGACAGGAGTGTAAAACCATGAAGCAGCAGGGTTGGAGCACGTTTGGTGATTGCCAGAGGACAACCGATGCTGCCTCGACTGAGTTCCCGAAACTGTACTGTGCCGGGGGGCCGTCAGGCGACAAGCGTTGATGGTTGCTTTCACGGCGGGTCTCGCCCCGACCTGATCTTCCAGAAGTGTGAGTGGATGTCCCTGTCCTTGTTCAGGGGTTCTTCTCGGAGCGGGGCAGGCGGAAGAGGCGAATCTCGTTGGACTCGTTGGGTCGGGCCACTTCCGCATAAGCCCAGAGCTCGTCGCCGACCCACATCCAGTGCGAATATCGCCACGTGTGAAAATGCTTGCTTGGAGTCGTGCTGAGCACCAGCGGCGCATCGGGCGTCAGGTCGGTGATGCGATGCAGATCGAAGGTGAATCCTACGCCGGTGGCGATGTTGATGATCGACCAGGGCCCGCTCTTCCATGGGCCGCAGGCATAGAGCTTGAAGCGGCCGGTGGCCGGGTCCGTCAGCAGGGCGGGCCGCTCGAAACCGGGGATGGGAACGTCCTCCCTGCGGATGCTGCGGGCCTTCTCGAAATGAATCCCGTCCCGGCTGCGAAGAATGCGGATTTCGTATCCGCGCAGGCCCCGCGGCGAATCGGCGGTCCGCATCCGGCACGCCAGCCGGAACGTGCCGGTCCTGTCCCGGGCCACCGAGGGCGCCCCGGCCCACCACTCCGGCTCGTTCCGATCCGGCTCCAGGACCACCTCGTAGCGGCGAAATTGGGCTGGAATGCGGCCCAGCAGGCCCTTTACATCCCTCAAATCGCCTCCGCCCTCTGCCGCAAGGCCGCCCTGGAGGGGCAAGATGCCCAGCAGCAGAGCCACGGCTATCAGATCCCTTGAGCATCCAGTCATCTCGGTTTCTCCTCGGCAGGCTGCAATACCCTGGCGTCGGCCATTATACCGGCCTTTCCCTCGGCGCGAACCACAGCCGACATGCCCGGCGACTTGGGCGTTGGGGTCCTCCGGAAAACGGTTGCTTCCAGGGGACCCCGCAATAGAGTACCATAGTGGGGCGTCTATCCGTCGTACGCGTGGGACTATGCGCTATGGCGGGCGAACGCAGAAACATTCTGGCTTTTTGTCGCGGTGGGTGCGACAATAGGGCCTGTGTCTGGGAATGCCTTAGCAGCTCCCTGACAAGAGCTTTGGTGGAGTACTTCGACGGTTGCGTCGATTTCATCACGGGCGGTTGTTACCAATGTCCGCGCCAACGCGGGATGTGCCAAGTCGTCGTCTTTTTGAGAGGGTAAGTCCATGGGAAGGAGAGTGTCGTTGCTTTGTGCTGTTGCGGTCGTCATGGCTCTTGTCTCGCCCATCTGGGCGGCCGCGGAACATCCCCGCAATGTCATCCTCATCGGCTGGGATGGAGCGCAGCGGGAGCACGTGGAACAGTGCCTCAGTCGCGGCGAGCTGCCCAATCTGAAGAAACTGATCGACCAGGGCAAGTACGTCAAGATCGACGTAGAGGGGACCACCGACACGAAGGCGGGATGGACCCAGATTCTTACCGGCTACTACCCTGAGGTCACGGGCGTGTACAGCAACGGCAGGTACCAGCCTGTGCCGAAGGGATTGAGCGTTTTCGAGCGTCTGGAGAGCCAGTTTGGGACGGACAATTTTGTCACCGTGGCGGTGATTGGCAAGAACAGGCACTGCGGAGAGATCGACCCGCCGCAAAAGATCAAGCTGGACGACGAGCAGAAGCAGACCAACAATGCGGAAGGTCAGAAGAAAGGGGCTAAGAACAAGAAAAAGGCCCAGCAGCAGCCCGGCGCCGGCAAGAAGCCCGCAGGCAAGATCGTTGAGGAGAACGGCGTCCAGTACCGGGTCATTCCCGGCTCGCCCTACTACGGGATGCACACCGCCCTGGAGGTCTGGGAATTCGGGCTGATGAAGGACGAGAAAGTCGGCACGCGGGCGATCGAGCTGCTAGACAAGTACAAGGACAAGCCCTTCTTTTTCTTCGTACATTTTGCCGAGGTAGACCACTCCGGGCACCCGTATGGCGAGAACTCCAAAGAGTACAACGACGCCCTGATCTCCAATGATCTCTGGACCGGCAAGATTATGGAGAAACTTGCAGATCTGGGGCTGGCCGACAAGACGCAGATTTACGTCACGGCCGACCACGGATTCGATGAGGACGGGAAGACCCACAAATTCGCCCCGTACGTATTCCTGGCCACCAACAGCAAGGCGGTCAATCGCGACGGGCGGCGGCAGGACGTCACCCCAACGATTTTCGAGGCCTTCGGGGTGGACACGGCCGCCATGCAGCCGCCGCTGGATGGAATCTCTCTGACCAAGCCGGACAACCGCCCGCCTGCCAAGCTGGGCCCGGCGAAGCCCGCACAGAAGGCGGAGACCGAGACGCGCACGCCGGACGTTGTGTTCGTTCCCACTCCCCAGGACGTGGTTGACAAGATGCTGGAAACGGCTCAGGTCACCAAGGACGATGTCGTTTATGATCTGGGCTGCGGGGATGGCCGGATCGTGGTCACCGCCGCCAAGAAATACGGCGCCCGGGCCTTCGGCTTCGACGTGGACCCGCAACGCATCAAAGAATCCAACGAGAATGTCGAAGAGAACGGCGTCGGAAATCTGGTCACCATCGAGCAGAAGGACATCTTCACTCTCGATTTGAGCAAGGCCAATGTGGTCACTTTGTATCTGTTGCCGACCCTGAACGTGAAGCTGATCCCGCAGTTGGAGAAGCTCAAGCCCGGCTCGAGAATCGTCTCGCACGATTTCGCCATGAGGGGCGTCAAGCCGGATAAGGTGATCGAAATCAATTCGGAGAACGGCGCGGACCACACCATCTATTTCTGGACCACTCCGCTGAAGAAGGAGCAGGAGGATGTCGACGTGCCAACTCGCCGGCCGGACGTCGTGTTCGTCCCGACGCCGCAGATGGTCGTCGATAAGATGCTGGAGTTGGCCAAGGTGACAAAGGATGACGTCGTCTACGATCTGGGCTGTGGGGACGGGCGGATTGTGATCACTGCCGCCAAGAGGTACGGCGCTAAATCCTACGGCTTCGACATCGACCCGCGACGGATCAAGGAATCCACCGAAAATGTCCAGAAGAATGGCATCGGCGACCTGGTGACCATCCAGCAGAAGGACATCTTCACCCTGGACCTGAGCAAAGCCAACGTGGTTACTCTGTATCTGCTGCCAAGCTTGAATGTGAAGCTGATCCCGCAGTTGGACAAGCTCAAGCCCGGCTCACGAATCGTTTCGCACGACTTCGACATGCGGGGCGTCAAGCCGGACCAGACTGTCGAAGTGACCACGGACAACGGCGCGCAACACACCGTGTACTTCTGGACCACGCCCTTGAAGAAGGAGCAGACCGACTCGGACGAGTAGACGCCGTCGTGACGAACGTCTTCTCGCAGGTCCTTCGCACGCGGTGTCAATCCCGGAGCGCTTGCAGGCGCAGTCTCGCGTAGCGCAGATTCGGATCGTCGTCGGCGACGCCCAAAAGGTAGATCGTATCGGACGGCGTTGAGCCGCCCCGGACCGTGTTTGTGAAAAACGTGCGGAACGGGTGTTTCAGGTCGATGCGTCCACATAGAGGTCCAGGTTCAGGATGTAGCCGCATGTCTCCTCGACCGTGTCGATCTCTACGGGCGGGCAAAAACGGGTCTGCTGAATGTCGGGCGTCCAGGTGTAGAACAGACGCCGGAACACGTAATCCCAGTCTCTTCGCAGCTTCTCATATTTCAGCGTCTTCCACAGCTCGACGGGCTCGACGATGTCGCCGATGGCCAGCACGTGGGCGGCGTGATTCTGCAGGGCGACCTGGGGATAGCACGCGCGGATAGGAAACCGGATGGTGCCTTTCGCCTGCCACGCTCCTTTCTCATCGCGATAGGAGACGAACTGCTCTCTGGTCCGGGCATTGATGTTCAGCAGCAGCACCGTTTCGCCGGTCTCGATCACTCCGGTACAACGCGCATTCCGTGACAGACTTTGGGACCTGTTCGGTATGATACCGCGTGCAAGGCACATCTCAAATCCCATCGTTTCCACCGGTTGCCGATTTGATTTGACCATTGGCGGCGGACCGGCTATAGTACGTGCAGAGAAGGGCGGTCAGACGGCAGGAGAGTCAGATTGTTCCCGGCCGACCCGCGCTTCTCTCGATACGGTCGAATTGTGGCGTCCGTAGCTCAACTGGACAGAGCACCGGTCTTCGGAACCGGTGGTTGGGGGTTCGAGTCCCTCCGGACGCAATCGCTTCAGCGGCTTGCCGAATGTTTGCACCTGATGGCTCGTTTTTCCCCATGAGAGTGGCGCCGATAGGCAAAACGCCATGGCAATTGCCGCGAAATCCCAATTCTCTACATAGCTTGTTTGTGTGTACCCTCGCGGGCATATAGGAATGGGGAACGTGCAAACATGGGTCAGTGGCCGCTCGACGCGTGGGACTGTGCGCGTGGCGAGGCAGGGGATGGAAGTCTCGCCCGGAGCGATGATGACAAGTCCGGCGGACGACGGGCGCGTGGCTGCATGTGCGGCATGGCACGGGAAAGGCGGGGAAGCCATGTTCAATGACACGAATCTCGTTTTCGCGTGGTTCGGATTCATATTTCTGATGTTTCTGTTCCAGGCGCCTTTTGTTGCACGCCTCATCGGGGTGGGCCTGTCCCGAAGCGTCCTGCACACGCAACTGATGCACCGGAGGGGCTCGGCGGATGGGCACGGCGTCCACGGCCCCGGCTCGGCGCATCCACAGGTACAGGCATGAGTCAGCCGGATGTCGAATCGCGCGAATGTGTGTCTGTTCTGGGGAGAGTTTTGTAAGGAGGATCTGCCATGTCCACACGTGCGAGCGTGCATCACCACCCGATTCATCCGATGTTGATCGTCCTTCCACTGGGTCTGTGGGTATTTGCGGTGGTGTGCTACCTGATCTATCTGTTGAGCAGCGTGCCGGTGTGGAGAACGGTGGCGCTGTACTCAATGGCGGGAGGGATTATCGGCGCTGTTTTAGCCGCAATACCCGGTGCGATTGATTTTCTGACGTTGCCGAAGTCGAAGGTGCAGACCATTGCGCTATCGCACATGATCTCAAACGTCGTCGCGCTGACGATCTTCATCATAGCGTTTGCCCTGGCGGTTTTTGGGAACCCCACCTCGATTATCCCGTTCATATTGAGCGTCTTCGGTTTGCTGGCGGTGGCGACAGGCGGCTGGCTGGGCGGAGCGCTGGTGTACGAACACGGCGTTGGCGTCGAGCAGAAACAGCCCCAGGAGGCCGAGTACCAGCACGTGTAGACGCCTCGCACCAGGGGCGGGCGGGAAGACTCACATGGGGAGGAGTTGAAGAGCAAGGTCGTCGTGGTCACTGGCGGCTCGGCAGGGGTTGGGCGTGCCCAGAGAGCAAGAGCCTGCAATTGTGGGCGGTTGAACGCATCGGCTGGTACAAAGGACTGGCCGCAATCATCGCCATTCTGCTCACCGTGGGGGCTGGAGTTGTAGTCGCCTTGATCTACTGAGCGAGCTTGTCGCCCGGACAGGCAGCGAGTGCGCGACCACTTCAGATCGACGATGGCATACATTTGTTGAACCGCTCCCCTGATGCCTACGTGGCATCAGCTTTTGGATAAGGGCAAATGAGCCAACTCCCTACTGACCGGGCCTTGGCTGAGCCGGTACATTTGGGGCAACGCAGAGCAGGGGGGCAGGCCATAGCACGGGCAAATGGCCCGTAGCGCGGAACCATCGGTATGATCGGCGGATGGGAGACCGGTGCCGGTCGTGGCGGTGTTCAGGACATGAAATTCAGGCATGGTTGCCGTGGCTGCGCAGTAGAAGCGCAAACGCGTGCGACCGTTGTGAAGGCATGGTTTGCCATGCCTGAGGAGTCGATCATGGGTTTACTAGGGTGGGCATTGGTCTTCTTGATCATAGCGGGTATCGCGGCAATATTCGGCTTTGGGGGGATAGCTTCAGCATCAGCAGGGATCGCAAAAGTACTTTTCTTCATCTTCGTGGCCATCTTTGTCGTGCTGCTCATCCTCGGACTGCTTGGAGTTGGTGCAGTCGCAGCCTGACGGGGTAAGCCGAGGTAGACTGCTCGCGCCCGGAGTGTGCGCAGACCGGGGCGGCACCGGATGGGCAGGGGCGGCACAACCGTATCTCGTGGTCGTGGGGCGAGCGCGGCTCCATCGAACATGCCGAGTTATCACGTGGGACGACGATAGGGACGACGCCGCAAGGCAGTTCAAGGAAGACATACCAGCCGGTAGAGGAGAGAGATGATGAGTGACCTGCGGCGAAAGACAATCCATCTGGTTGTCGCATGGATGCTCGGCGTGTGCATTACGGTCACCTTGTCCGGCTGTGAGAAGAAGTCGGGCCCCGAGAAGGCCGGTCAGGAAGTCGGCAAGGCCATTGAGGAGGGTGGTGAACACCTGCAGAAGGCGGCGGAGGAGGCAGGCAAGAAGTAACGGCGTCCGCCCCTGCGATCCATGCCGGCAACCATTCATGGGAGAGGAAATGCAGATGAATACGGACACCCTCCGCGGCAAATGGAAACAGTTGAAAGGCAAGGCCAGACAGAAGTGGGGCAAGCTGACCGATGACGACCTGGACCGGATCTCCGGCTCGCGGGACGAACTGATCGGCGTGCTCCGGGAGCGTTACGGCAAGAGTCGTGAGGAGATCGAGAAGGAGGTGGACTCCTGGGAGTCCCGCCCGTAACCGACCGACTTCATCGTGCATCTGGACGAATCTGGAAGGGAAAGGAGTAGTCACATGGCGAATACAGCCCCCAATGAGACCACAAGCAGCGACCTTGAGACACTCAAGGAGGACATTCAGAAACTGCGGGACGATCTGGGAGAGATGCTCAGTTCCGTCGGCTCCTTCAGCAAGGAGAGACTGGTGGAGATGCGGAGCCGGCTGCACGCCGCTGTCGACGGCCTCCAGGGCAAGGCCTATGACCGGCTGCAAGGCACGGCGCGCACGGTGCGTGACCGCAGTCGCTACGCGATGGACGCCTCCCGTGGGGCGGTGGAGCAGAAGCCCCTGACCTATGTCGCGGTTGCGTTCCTCGCGGGTGTGGTTCTTGCGTCGTTCTTCGAATGGAAGAAAACGTCATGAGCATGGCACGAGATTTGGTAATTACGGCCGGCGACGCCCTGCGCCTTTTGACAGACCTGATGCAGTGCAGGATGATGGCGCAGAGCAGGACAATCAAGCGAGGCATGAGCCGTGTGGCGGTATGTTTTGCGGCATGCATGGCCAGTTTCGTCCTGGCCGCCGTAGGCGTTGGATTCATTCTGTACGGGGCATTCGTCCTGATCGCCAAAGCGGTTCAATCCGCCGGAGCGGCGGGCCTGATCATCGGTCTCGCGGTGCTACTGATCGCCGGGATCATCGCGGTTGCCGGACGGAGTCTGATGACTCGGCCATGAACCCGGGCACAACCGCGTGTCTCTCGGATGCTCCGCTTCCGCGAGGATGTTTTCTTCCGCCGCCCGGGACCGACAGCCGCCGACAACAATCTGGGTCCGGAACAAGACTGAAGGGAGGTGGGCTATGGCAGACACGGAAGAACTGGTACCAGCAACGGAAATGCGGGTGGAGTTGAACACGGAGGAAGAGATCAACCAGCGGATTCGCAGGGAGCTGGAAGCCCGCGTCTATTACTATGCTCAACGGCCGGAGGAGATCAACGCGAGGCTGAACGAGCTGGACCGCGAGTGGGACGTTGAGCGGCTCCTGGAGACCAACGCGGGGGCTCTCGCGCTTCTGGGGCTGACCCTCGGCTCGATTCATCGCAAGTGGGTCCTGCTGTCGGCGCTGGTGGGGGCGTTTCTGCTTCAGCACGGGGTCCAGGGCTGGTGTCCGCCGGTGCCCGTCTTCCGCCGGCTTGGGATACGCACCGCCGCCGAGATCTGCCACGAGCGGTTTGCCCTCAAGGCGCTGCGAGGCGATTTTGACAACGTGAACCGCGACGGCGAGCAGAGCGCCGAGGACCGTGCCCGCCGGGCCATCGAGGCCGCCGATCTGTACGCGTGACCAGGTTTCGAACGGCGGCTGCCCCGGGTTTCTCCGCTCGACTCATTCAACGAAACGTCAATCCTGGGAGCCATTTATGAACATCTTCGACCTTCTGAAAACAGATCATGAGAAGGTTGAAAAGGTGCTCGAGCAATTGCAGGAGACGTCCAACCGGGCGACCGGCAAGCGGGAGAAGCTCTTGCAGACCCTCAGCTCCAATCTACTGCCCCACATGTATGCCGAGGAACAGAGCACGGTTTTTAAGATCGCCCGCAAGATGATCGACGAGGACCGCTCGGATTCCGTCGCCAAGAGGTTCAAGGAGATGAAGAAGGAAGCTCCGACGGTCATGGCCTGAGCTCGCGATTGCTGAGGCTTGCAGGTTCCGGTGTCGAGCAAGGAGGGGTTCCTAATGGCAAAGAAGGTAAGAAAGGCCGCCAGGAAAGCCGCGGGCAAGCGCGAGCAGATCACCGACGAGCAGTTGCACCACACGTTTCAAACGAACATCTTCGCCTACTTCTACGTGACCCACGAGGCGTTGCCTCATCTCGGCTCCAGCGGCCGGATCGTCAACGGTTGATCCGCGGCCAGACGAATCCTATGACTACTTGACGCTCATCGAGGAGAAAAAGCAGTGCCTGCCAAGACCAAGAGTGATTTGCCCCCCACGCGTGAGAAACGTCATGCCGCCCAAAGCGCGGGACATCTACCGCGAGGCATACGGTGATTGATGAAGAAGGTTGGATATCTTATGACTGATGCAATATCCCAGCAGCCTCGCGAACCGCAGGCCGAACCCGCACTGAAGAAGGTAGAGCTGGGCTTCGTCGGCGTCGGGTGGATCGGACGCAGCCGTCTGCAGGCCCTCGCCGATAGCGGGCTGACGGAAATCGCGGCCGTCACGGACCCGGACCGGGCCAGCATTGAAGCCTGCCGGAAAATTGCGCCCAATGCGAGAGTTGTCGGCAGCCTGAGGGAACTGCTTGCACAGGATCTCGATGGCGTCGTAATCGCCACGCCCAGTGCGCTGCATGCGGAACAATCCATCGAAGCGCTGAACAGCGGTTTCGCCGTCTTCTGTCAGAAGCCTCTGGGCAGGAACGCGGGGGAGGTCAAGCGGGTGGTGGAAGCGGCCCGGCGGGCAGATCGTCTGCTCGGCGTGGATCTGTCCTACCGCTGGACGCGGGCCGCATCGACCCTGCGGGAAGTGGTTCAGTCCGGGCGCATCGGCAGGGTATTCAATGTGGACCTGGTGTTCCACAATGCGTACGGACCCGACAAGCCATGGTTCTATGATCTGCGGCTCGCCGGCGGCGGCTGCGTCATCGATCTCGGCGTCCACCTAGTCGATCTCGCCCTCTGGGTGCTCGGATTTCCGGAGATCGTGAAGACGAGCAGCCGGCTGTACAACCGGGGCGTGCTGTTGAGAAGGAACAGTGCGGCCGTGGAGGACTTTGCGACGGCCCAGTTGCTGACCGCCGAGAACGCCACCGTCGCTGTGCAGTGCTCTTGGAATCTTCATGCGGGCTGCGACGCGGTGATCGCCGCCCGGTTCTACGGGGAGCGCGGCGCCGTCGTATTCGAGAACGTCAACGGCTCGTTCTACGATTTCTTCTCGCGTCTGCACAACGGCACGAAGTCGGTGAGCCTTGCCGAGCCGCCCGATGCCTGGTCAGGGCGGGCCGCCGTGGAATGGGCCCGCAAATTGCAGAGCGGCCCCCGATTCAACGGGGAGGCCAAAGAACATATCGCTGTCGCACAGATTCTGGACTCGATCTACGGCCGCGATGACCGGCACGGAGGTATCCACAATGTCGAAATTGATGAGTTCTTCGACAAGTTTGAGGATGCGAGCCTCGCATTCGTGTACGAAGACGAGACCTCGGAAGGCGAAAAGAGCAACTTCAACAAGCTGGTAAGACGGGACGAGCAATAGAAGGGCGCGTGATGGTCCTGCACCCGGAGAGGAGAATACCGGTCCTGATGACCGCCGACACGGTCGGAGGCATGTGGAATTACTGCGTCCGGCTGCGAGAAGAGTACAGCCGTCGTGCGTATCGACAGGCCCGAACGTACACGCTGGAGCGGATGGCGGATCGCTACCATAGGGTATACCTCGATCTGATCCGGCGTGGACGAGCGTCGCCTGTCATGGTTTCCGCGGCCGGTTCGTTGTAAAGGCGGCCGGCGGTCGAGGTGAAAAGGGTTTGAGAGATTTCTTTCGGGGGAGTGGAACAGATGGCGGAAAAACTGCAAATCGCATTCTTTGGATCGAGTCTTGTCTCGGCCTACTGGAACGGTGCGGCGACGTACTACCGGGGCATCATCGAGGCCCTGTACAATCGGGGGCACACCATCACATTTTACGAGCCGGATGCTTTCGATCGCCAGATGCACCGGGACCTGGATACCGTACCCTATGCCCGAAGCATCGTGTACTATCCCGACCTGAACAGTCTCAAGGCCTGTCTGGACGAGGCCCGCAGCGCGGATATCATCGTCAAATGCAGTGGCGTGGGGGTGCTCGATGATATTCTCGAAGAAGCAGTCCTCGAGATGAAGCACCCCAGCCGCAAGGTGGTCTTCTGGGATGTTGACGCGACGGCCACGCTCGAACGTGTGCAAAAGAATAGCAATGACTCTTTTCGCGGGCTCATTCCCTCCTACGATCTGATCCTGACGTATGGCGGAGGTGATCCGGTCGTGCGTGCGTACGAGGACTTGGGAGCAAAGGCATGCGTGCCGATCTACAACGCATTGAGTCCCTCGACCCATTATCCGGTGGAGAGGGACAGCCGTTTCGAGGCGGACCTGGCGTTCTGCGGCAACCGCATGCCGGACCGCGAGGCCCGGGTCGCTGAATTCTTCTTCAAGCCGGCCCGCATGCTGCCGGGGCATCGATTTCTTCTCGGCGGCAACGGGTGGAGCACCAGCACCCCGAGCTTCGCCAATGTGCGGTATCTGGGACACATCTACACCGCCGACCACAATGCGTTCAACGCGACGCCGCTGACGGTCCTGAATATCTGCCGGGAGAGCATGGCGAGATTCGGATTCTCTCCGCCTACGCGCATCTTCGAGGCGGCCGGGGCCTCCGCCTGCATTGTCAGTGACAACTGGCCGGGGCTCGATCTGTTCCTCGAGCCCGGCACCGAGTGCATCGCCGTGAATTCAGGGGAGGAAGTGGCCGAGGCCCTGCTGACCTTGTCGCCAGAGCAGGCCCGGGAAATGGGCAAGCTGTCGCGGCAGAGAGTCCTCGCCGAGCACACCTACGCGCGGCGGGCCGAGCAAGTAGAGCAGTGCCTCGTTGTCGCAGAGCCTGTTCGTACGTGAAGGACTGTCCCTGCCTGGGCGACAAGCTGATTCACTTCTACAACGACATCGACGAGTGGGAGCTGTACGACCTCAAGAACGATCCGGACGAGCTGCGCAACATCTACAACGACCCCGCACAGGCGGATATCGTCAAGCAGCTCAAGGCGGAGCTGTCGCGGCTCCGCGCCGAGTACAAAGACGCCACCGGCGCACCCGTTTGACGGCCGGCGGAATTGTGGCGGGAATAAAGAAGAGGCAGAACCATGTCGGCTCTGCCTCTCGTCCGGTTACGGTTCAATCGGCTCACTTGATCAGTTTGCCGGTGCGTTTGTCCCATTGGATCGTGCGTCTGTTCATCCGGTGGTCACGGCCGTGGCAATCCGTGCAATACTTCTTCGCATTCTCGTCCGGCGAGGGCGCGTCGAAGATGCTCAGGCCCGCCTCCAGAATCGGCCGGTGGCTCTCGACCTGCCGAATCGTCTGCCTCGGATGGCACATCATGCAGGCCGGATTGATTCTCTCTTTCGGATACATCAGCTCTGGCGGCGTGACGTTCGCCTCATCGGAGCGGTGGCGCAGCGATTCGCCGTGGCATCGCTCGCAGCCGATCCCGGCCGCCTTGTGAGTTGCCACGAGCCGCTCCTCGTCGAAATCCGCGTGGCAGGCCCTGCAGAACGGATTGGCCACGAAGGTCGCGGGCTTCGCTTCGCCGGCCGTCTGTGCCGGCGCAGGGGCAGCTTCTTTCTTCGCCTGACTCTCGGCCGAGGCCGGAATTTGCCTTTCCCGTTGGGGCCAGCAGCCTGCCATCGCAATGAGCAGCACGCCAAACAGCATGATCGCCGCCGTGACAGATCCTTCTCGCTCTTTCATCCTGTGCCTTTGGCTACACGTATTCCCAGTCTCTCAGCCAGTGGTAGTCGGCGGGCAGCTTGGCCCAGGCTTCGTCCATCGCCTGCTCCAGCTCCTTCGCCTCGGCCTCATCCAGATTGGGCTCCTTGACGGCCTTGACCATGTTTTCCACCTGCTGCGTGTTGATCATGCCGGGGATCGGGGCCGTGATGGCGTTCGTGCCCAGGATGTAGCGGATCGCCATGCGGGCCATGCGGCTGTCTTCCTTGGCATGCGGGCTCTCCAGCGACCCATCGCCCTTGAACAGGCTGTTGCTCGAGAACGGCTTGATGCCGAACACGCCGACCTCGTACTTCTTCACGACGTCGAACATGCTCTCCTTCGGCGACACTTTGCTTTTGGCGGTGTACGGCGTCACGACCACCTGGACGATCTCCGGGTACGTCTTGATCATCCACGCGATGTGCTCGCGGTCGTGCGACGAGAATCCGGTGAACCGGCACTTGCCCTGTTTGCGGGCCGTCTCCAGGGCCTTCATCATCTGGTCCACCTGGGCGTTGGTATGGTTGCTGCTCTGCTCGTCCATCGTGATCCGCCAGAGATCGACGTACTCCAGCTTGGCCTCCTTCATGCCCTTGTCCAGCGTCTTGAGCAGGGCGTCGGTCGTCTGGAAGTCCCGATTGCGCATCTCCTCCTGGTACCAGGAGAAGCCCAGGAACATCGCATCGCGCCTGCCGCGCAGCGCCTCGGCGTAGGTCACGACCTCCTCCTTCGTGCAGGCATCCAGGTAGTTGATGCCCGACTCGATGCAGCGGGTCACCACGTCCCGGCGATTTTTCTTGAAGGCTTCGTCGTCGAGGTTGGCGGCGAGAAAGTTGTCGCCCTCGAAGGCACTGGGCACCATCTTGTTGACCCGTTTCCAGTGTCCGCCCATGCACACGGCGGATACCCACAGGCCGGTCTTGCCGAGCTTGCGATACGTCATGTTCGGATTGTAGCTGCGGGTTTTCTGCATCTCCTCAGCGTGTGCGTTCTGGCCGGCCATCGCGCCCAATCCTGCGGCTACGCCTGCCGCCGTGACGGCGCCATCCCGCATGAACTCACGCCGGGTCAGATTCTCCGCCCTGCCTGCTTGCTGTTTCCGGTTGCTCATAATCGTCTCCTTCTGATGATCTGTTGGCTCGTATCGAAGCACCTATGTATTTGCGGTTCTGCGAACCTGCTCATAGCACTTCTTCAAGTAGTCTCTCGCTGTTGCGAGATTCGCTGTCATGGTTTCCGCCGCAGGATGTCCGTGCATGAAGGGATTGACGTAGCCGCGGTAGCGGATCCGGGCCAGGGCCTGAATCCACGGCGTCATGTCCGTCGGGCCGACGCCGGGGAGTTGCTTCGTGTCCGGCTGATTCTGCCACGCGTAAAAGAAGAACAGTTGCCGCCCGCAGATGCGGATGGCGTCAGGCACCGACGCCTTGATTGCCTGAATGTGGTATGGGGCCAGCGCGATCCCCAGTCGTGGCGATGTATTCGTATCGACGAACGCCTTGAGCGAGTCCGGCGAGTCCAGCAGGGACTGTCCGTGGTTCTCGATGGCTAAGTACGAATTGTACTTGTCCGCCAGCTCGATCAATGGCTTCACGCTCTCGATGAATTGTCGCATCCGGGCGCTGATCTCCTCGGGTTTACACGGCTCGGCGCTGCCCTGAATCGCCACGCCGCCGCCGGCCTTGCCTAGCAGCTCCGCATATCGTTCGTAGCCGCCCTGGTAAGTCGAGAACGCATACAGCTTCAGCTTGTGCTTGGCGAGCAACTCCTTCAGTCCCTCCGGCCCCAGCCGCGACGCGACGTCGTCGAGATGGGGGCAGCCGTCGTAGGCGGACCAGATGTCAATCGCATCGAAGCCCAGCCCTGCAATGGTCTCGCAGGCTTTCTCGATTGGCAACTGCGAGAAGTGGATGGACGAAGTGGACAGCCGCATCTGCCAGGGGGCGGCATCGGGCGGCTTGAAGACGCTGTCGGTGGAAGCCGCTCCAGCGGCGTACGAGGCCGCCGCTACACCCATGAGCTTGAGGAAACCCCTCCGACCGATCATCTGGTCCATGGGATGCTTCTCCTATTCATTCCCTGCGCTGGACTCGCGATCTGCCGGATCATGATCCAGCTCCACACGACTTGCCGCGACCTTGGTTTCCGAGGCCGTGCGATTCGCACAACAACTGTGCTAACCTACCAAATCGCCCGCCGCCCCGCAAGTCCTGATTCTTGGATAGTTCCTCGTGACTCGGATCAGAAAGAGGGATTTCACATTTGCCCGTCCGCCTAACGAGCCGCGATCCTGTGGTGTCCCGGCATCCTGGAACTCGCGGGGACTTATCCAGTTGCTGCTTTCGCATCGCAGGGATACAATGGTCCCCATAGATTCTCTTTGACATGCACACCTCTGGACCGAACGAACATCATTAGGAGGACGTGCTATGAAATGCGGATCTTCGACTCACGCCGTACTTGCGGGCGGGCTGCTCTTGGCCATCTTGACGCCAGCCTTTGCCAAGTCCGACCCAGCCGACCCCAACCGGTACCTGAACGCCGTCCGTGAGTTCGCCGACAACGTGCTCAAGTACGGCCGCGACACCTACGGCCCGAAGCACACGCCTTTATTCGTCGATGGCTTGAACATCCACACCCACGAGCCGGTGAAGTGGATAGCGCCTAACGGTGATAGGTGGATTCTTTCGAATCTGGCGTCCCAACAGAATCTGTTCCGCACGCTGGATGGGTTGACCAGGATAACCGGCGACCCGAAATACAAACAGGCAGCCATGGATGCAATCAAGTATGCGTTTGAGAACCTGCGTAGCCCGAATGGTTTGGTGTACTGGGGCGGACACAGCGCTTATGATGCGGCGGCAGATAGGCCGTGTGGAGGCGGCATACATGAATTGAAGTCTCTTTACCCGTTCTACGAATTGATGTGGGAAGTGGATCCGCGGGCTACAAAGCAGTTCATTGAAGCCTTCTGGGCGGCTCATATCTTGGACTGGTCGAACCTCGATATGAATAGACATGGCAATATGAATGCCCCCGTTGGCAAGGTCTGGTCGCATGAGTATAAAGGCGGACCGGTCTTCTTTGAGAGCAAAGGCCTAAGTTTCTCTGTCACAGGCAGTGACTTGTCCTACGGGGCAGCCTTGCTGAGCAAGTTAGCAGGGGACAGACAACCGCTAGTCTGGGCCAAGCGGCTGTCTCATCGGTATGTTGAGACAAGAAACCCTAAGATAGGTATTAGTTCGTATACTTATACCCGAAACAACCCTTCAGCATTACAGGAGCTGCTTGGGGATGATTTCAAGAGGGATCTCCTGGTCTATGGTATGGAGTTTCCAGGCTATTGGCGTATTGTGGATTGGACATGCCCCCTTTGTCAATTGTTACTTGGGGAAAGGCTGGGAGATGACGGTAGAGAGTTTACCCGGTGGACCATAGAGGAGTTGACCGCTTGGGGCAGGGTAGCCTATCGAAAAGAGGACAACTCCTTTATCCCCATGCTTTATGACGGTACCAACTTAGAAGGATATGTGCTCAAGAGAGACAGCGATTGTGGACCACGGGGAACGGTTCTTAAAACGACACCTGCTGGGTCATCAGTTTTCTGGCTGTATGCATTGGCATACCGGCTAACCGGAAACGAGTTCATGTGGGAGATGGCTGATAGTGTTGCTAAAGGCAACGATCTTGGCCATCTCGGTAGGACAGTCGAGGACAAACCGCAACTCCATATGAGTACGGATTGTTCCGAGCCTCACGCCCTGATCGGATTCTTGGAACTATATGAAAGAACCAAGAACGGAGCGTTTCTGGATATCTCGCGCAGAATCGGCGACAACATATTGTTGAACCGTCTTCGCAGAGGATTCTTCGCACCAGACGCACAACACATCTACGCCAGAGTTGATGCCATTGAATCACTCGCGTTGCTGCATTTACATGCCGCAGTCAATTCAGAGTCTGTGCAGATACCCACGATATGGCCGAGCTGGGTATTTTTCGAGTCCGAATATCGACAGAGAGGGGTGCAGTCGGATTCTGAGCTGATATACACTCTTACAGATGTCGCGGAGCCACCCATATTGCTGTACGAAGCAGTAGCCATGAGCAACCTCGATCTAGTCAAAGCGCTTGTTGCCGAGGGAGCTGATGTAAACAGCAAGGCGGGTGGTTTTGCTTCGACACCCCTGCATCGAGCCGTCAGTGGTGGACATATGAACATTGTGCAGTTCCTACTGTCAGAGGGTGCCGACGTCAATGCGAGGGGTGGTTGGCGATGGGAGACCCCGCTGCACTATGCAGCTGAGGGAGGCTATGTAGGTATCATCGACTTACTTCTAACTGCCGGTGCCAGCATCAACGCCGCGAATAGCTTGAGAGACACGCCCGTGCAATACGCGATGTACAAAGACAACAAAGAAATCATTGATTTGCTTCTGCAAAAAGGCGCAATGATTGCTAACCTCCATATTGCTTCCTGTACGGGAGATTTAGAGAAGGCAGAAGCTTTTATCAAGGATGGCGCCGATATGAACGCGCTGGATGGACATGGATATGCGCCTCTCCACTACGCAGCCCAAAATAACCAGAGGGAGGCCATAGAACTGCTTGTCGCAAAAGGCGCCGACGTGAACGTGAGGAACTGGGGCGGTGAGACGCCACTTTTCGTAGCCTGTGGCCGGGGCCACACAGATATCGCTGAGTTGCTTCTGAGCAAAGGGGCCAATATCAGCGTGGCCGACAACGCAGGTGATACCCTACTGCACCGCGCAGCCAGGGATGGCAACCTAGGCATGATTGAGTTGGTGATTGCCAAGGGCACAGACGTGAACGCCAGGAATAGCGCCGGCCAGACTCCGCTGGACATTGTTGCGGGTCGTAATCACAAGGAAATCATCGAACTGCTTCTGGCGAAGGGCGCCATGGTTTCCACGCTCCACCAAGCCGCGCGCTTGGGAGACCTGGATCGGGTGAAAGCTTTCCTCGAAAAGGGCTCCGACGTCAACGCAAAGGACAAGAACGCCGAGACAGCCCTGCATGTGGCCGCCAACAGTAAACGCAAGGATGCAGTTGAACTCCTTGTTTCTAATGGAGCCGACATCAACGCCAAAGACAAGGAGGGCTATACGCCCTTGTACTATGCCATCTGGAACGAAGATGCAAACATGGTGAGACTTCTCGTGGACAGAGGCGCGGATGTAAACGTTTTGCCGAATGACGACGGTACGCCCCTTGAGTATGCCGTCTGGAACAAAGACCTGGAGATGGCTAAACTCTTCGTTGCCAAAGGCGCGAGATTCGACGTGAAGGACCACGATGGCTGGACAGCCTTTCGATACGCGGTATCGGGTGGGCATCGCGGGCTGGTTGAGTTTTTCGTTGCCAAGGGTGCCGATGTCTCAACGCTCCATGTCGCTGCCTCTCTGGGTGACCTGGCACGGGTTGAAGAATTCCTGAAACAGGGGACTGATATCGATGTGAAGGACGAGATGGACTGGACGCCTCTCTACTGCGCCGCCTCGCTGGGCCGGACAGAAGTCGCCACCTTCCTCATCGCCCACGGCGCCAGCGTTCGGGCGGAGGCAGAGGACGGCAGCACACCCTTGCATCAGGCGGCTCACGCCGGAGACCGCGAACTGGTGGACTTGATGCTGTCGAAGGGGGCTGATGTCAAGGCCAAGACCAAGCGGGGGAGCACGCCACTGCATAGCGCTGCCTCGGCGGGTCACCGGGAGGTGGTCGAACTCCTGATCGCCAAAGGCGCGGAGATCAATGCAAAGACAGCCGGCGACCGAACGCCCCTCCATAACGCCGTTCTCGGCAACCAGAAGGCCGTGGTAGAACTCCTCATCAAGGCTGGCGCAGATGCCAGCATGAAGGATCGGCAGGGCCGAACGCCTCTGGCATGGGCCGAGCAACGAGGCTACAAGGAAATCGCCGACATGCTACGCAAACATGGGGCCCACGAGTAATCCACCGCCGTCGGCCATGCCTTCCGCGCAGGGTTGCAGGGGTCCGTCGGACAGTAAGGCAGGAGGGGGACGCACATGGATCATTCTCGGCGGAGTCTTGGACAAGCCCGTGTGGCGAGTGCCTTGCACTGTTCCCTCGCGTCAACAGGCAAAGGACGACTTGCGGCATGGGAGATGTGGCTGCGCGGTGGTTGCGGGGTTATAATCTGGATATGCAGAAGGAGTTTGCCATCACGGTGGTCCATGACAACTACTCGTGCTCCGAGGGTCTGAAGGCGGCGTGGGGATTCTCGGCATTCATTGCCGGGTTTGAAAAGGGCATTCTTTTTGATACCGGAAGCGATGGGACGCTGCTGCTGGAGAATATGGCTAAGCTGCAAATCCCGCCGGGTGATATCGAGATCGTGGTGCTTTCGCATATTCATGGCGACCATACGGGTGGGCTGACGGGGTTGCTGAAGGAGAATGCTCGCGTCACGGTTTACCTGCCGCAGTCGTTTCCGGCTCGATTCAAAGAGGTCGTGCAAGGATACGGAGCAGCCGTCGTCGAGGTGAGCGAGCCTCGGGAGATTTGCCCGGGCGTGTACACGACGGGCGTTCTGGGCAGACTCGTCCGGGAGCAGGCCCTGGTCGTTCGCACAGAGCGGGGACTGATCGTGCTTACCGGGTGCAGTCATCCCGGCATTGCCACGATCATGGAGAAGGTCCGCACTCTGCATGAGGGGAATGTGGTTCTTGTGATCGGCGGATTCCATCTCGAATGGGCCACCGCCGGCAAGGTGCAGAGGATTATCGCTGCTTTCAAGGACCAGGGCGTCCAATACGTCGCGCCGACCCACTGCTCCGGCGACAGAGCGAGACAGTTGTTTCAGCAGCAGTATGGAGATCGCTACATCGAGGCAGGTGTGGGCAAGACCATCTCCCTCGCCGATCTGCACTGATCGCGCATCTGCATGAACACCCATCCGCCAGAGGCGGGTACGTGTTTACTGACCCTCAGGTATTTGAAGCATAAGCCCGCGGGCTCCGCGTGGCGCCATCGAGGCCGAAGGCCCTGGCGATAATTAACCCGTGGCGAGGCCATCTTGGCCTTGTCTTTCCACTCCCGGGCGCAAGGGCGGGACGCCCTCGCCACGAATGGAGCCCTCGCCAAGCTGCGTTTGGCGCTGAACGCGGTCGGCGCATTACGCTGTCCTGCAATTACGTCTGGCCCGCAGGCTTCGGCTGTACCGATTTCGGCGGCTGTGGCTGGGCCGGAGGCTTTGGTTGTACCGGTCTCGGCGGTTGTGCCTGGGGCGGCTGCGGCTGCCCTGGTTGTTGCTCCTGCATTTTCTGCTGCTGTTGTTGCATCTGCATGAAGACGGTCATGATCTCCACGAGATGCTGTTTGGGCAGCACCAGGTCGATGCGCAGGCTGCCGTTGGCAGCTTTGCCCGCGATGGCGATATTGCTCTGACTTTGTACGGCCGTTCGCGGGATCGGTAAGGGCATGATCGCCGTGACCATCTGGAGCACGCGCAGGTAGTTGTACGTGGCAAAGAAGCCGGCCTTTTCGGAGCCAGGGATCAACTGCATCGCCGCCTGGACCTCACTGGGGACGGCTTGAGTGCCGCCGCCTTTGACCTGGTCGATCAGCTTTCGCACCAGCGGCCCCGCGTCCTGCCCGACCGTGTAGAGCAGCAGGTTGTTGACGATGGCGAACCGGCCCTCCATCCCCTGTCCGTACATGGCCGCCATCATCTTGCCCTCCGGGGAGTTCGGATCGGCCATTTCCATGCCGAGCTTGATCGCGTCGATGGGCACATCCTTGTAGGTCTCCGCCTTTCGTTTGAGCTCGAACGTGAATTTCATGCCGAAGTTCTTCATGAGGTCGGCGACCACGCCGGACTCGAGCATTTTCGGCGTCTCGTCCAGCACCCGGTAGAACGCCTGCGGGTCCTTTATGCCCACGACCTCCTGGCCCTTGAACGGTGGCTTGGCGTTAAGGTCCATCGAGAACGACGCGGCCAGAGTCCCGGTGAGAGTATTGGTTGCGTCCGTCGTCAGCTTCTTCAGGTTGCGGACCTCCTCGCTGGCGGGGTCCTTGCCCGTGAACTTGGCGAGCAGGTCGATATAGAAGTTGTTGAGCCTGTTCCAAGAGGCGGGATTTATGGCCACGATCAGGTTCATGATCGCCCCATTCTCCAGGTACTGCAGGAACTTTTTGTCCGGCGCGGCGGAGTCTCCCTGGAGGACCTTTGCCATCTCGGAATTGGGCACGGCCCCCGTCACGAATCCCATGCGGATCGCCGTGGCGGTTGGGTCGAGCGAGAGGCTGACGAACTGGGTCCCCTGCATCAGCACGTTCACCGTCCCCGCGTACATGTCCATCATGGCGGCTGTCTGGCCGGGCATGGGCTGGCCCTGCTTCTGCGCCTCCTCCATGCCCTTGCGGGCCTCCTGGAGCTTGGTCTGGATCATGGGCCCAAACATCTTGGATGCTGTCTGAACGTTGGCATAGGCCCACACGGGAGAGCTCGAAGAGCGTTTCAACTCCTCGGGACTGAGCCTCTGGCTTAGCGGAGTGACGCCGGCGCCGGAAGTCCATTTTTTCATTTCGAGCAGGGCCTGCTGATTGGACGCAACGGTGACCAGGGCGTAACTGCCGACTTTGACGGCCGCGAACATCTTCTGCTCCCCCTCGCCGATTCGGGAGATCCCCTGGGCGTCGGGCGGGGTGACGTTGGGATTGCCCTTGGTGAACTGGTCGTAGTCGCTGACGGGCACGAGCACGCCGATCCGGCTCGGATTCGGCGTCTCTCCGCCCGGCAGCAGGCCGAAGACGGCGAAATCGCCCGCCATGTTGATCCCCTTCGGCTCCGCGCTGCCCAGGAGCTTGCCCAACTGCATGGGCGCCAGCAGGGAAACGTTCATGGGCACAGGCGATACGCCCGTCAGGAACTGGTCGACCTGGCCCAGGGTCGTGCTGACCTTGTTGATTCGCAGGCAGAACAGCGAATCGGCGGGGATGACGGAGAGCGGATCGCCGGACGCGGGGCCCGTGCCGTCGGCGGCGCCGAAACCAACCGCGCTGAATGCGAGCACTAGTGTCCACAACAGGAATGTGTTTTTCGCCTGACTGAGTCGTGCCATGGTTCAACCTCCCGAGAATTACGATTTACGATTTTCGATTTCCGATTGCATCGCCTCAATGCTAAATCGTAAATCGTCAGTCGTCAATCTGCAATTTTCCGCCGGCGATCGTATCTCCCGCCTGGCCTACTGCTTCTTATACCTGCCCATGATCTGCCCCTGCGCGAGGATATGGCCCTCCATGGTTTCGAGGAGATCCTCCTTGCTCTTGCCCGGCGCCAGGTTCGTCTGCGCATTGAGCGCGTAGACCTTGAAGAAGTAGCGGTGCGTGCCGCTCGGCGGGCAGGGGCCGCCGTACCCGATCTTGCCGAAACTGTTCGTGCCCTGAGTGCCTCCGCCGGGCAGCGTCTTCTCCCTGGGCAGCTTCTCCGGCAACTCCCGCAGGTTCGCCGGCAGATCGTAGAGCACCCAGTGGACGAAGGTCCCGCGCGGCGCATCCGGGTCGTCCACGATCAGGGCGATGCTCCTGGTGCCTTCCGGAACCGCCTCCCAGCTCAACGGGGGCGAGATGTCCTCGCCGTCACAGGCATACCTCTGCGGAATCATGCCGCCTTCCTTGAATGCGGAGCTCAGGACCCGTAGCGTCTCGACATCGGTCTCCATCGTCGTCGTTCTGGCCATATCATTGTCTCCATTTCTGCAGGACAGGAATCCCAGCGCAAGCAGTACGGCAGAATAGAGGACGGCTGGGACTATTCCGCCCGCTCGTGTGTGGCGATTCATCGTTCCCATCGTGTTACCCCTACCTGTTTTGCGGCTTGACGGTCCATCCCCGGGATGACCGATCGCTGTCTCTGCTTTGACTTTACTCGCAGTGCACCTCGCGCAGCAAGGGGCTTTCGCGCGGGGCGGATAGGGATTTCCCCTACGGCGGCCACCCACGCATCAAAGTGGGCGTTCAGGTGAGGATGATTTCGTCGAGAGACCGTTTGGGCACGTGGTGAACGCCGTCGCGATCGCGCCAGTACTTGATGTCCCCGCCGGGACCGACCGCGTCGATCACCACCTGTTCGCGCGGCTTGCCCAAGGCGATCACGAGCAGGATCTCGTATCGGGTGGGGATTTGCAGCACCTGGCGCAGCTCGTCCCGCTTGATCAGACCGATCATGCAGCCGGCCAGCCCCTTTTCGCGCGCGCCGAGAAGGATGCTCTGAGCGGCGATGCCGTGGTCGCAGCCGAAGGACTTGCTGATCTGCGTATCGCCGAGGATGATGATGTACGCGGCCGGCCGCTCGCCCGGCGAGGGCCCGCCCCAATCCTTCAGATAGGAAGCCCACGCCAGGTGAGGAAAGATCGCGTCATTCTCCTGCGGCTCGTGCGAGAGGATGTACTTCAGCGGCTGCAAATTCGCCGCCGAGGCGGACAGCCTTGCCAGGTCCACCAGCTCTTCGAGCGTGCGCCGCTCGACGGCCGCATCCTCATGAAATCGGCGACAACTCCGGTTGCTGACAATCAGGTCTCGTATCATGAATGTTCCCTCCATGAGGCTCTTACTGCCGCCGAATTTCGATCTCCATCTTCTGGCCCTGCGACAAAGTCTCGGGGCTGCCGAGTACGATCTGGACACGGCCGTTCTGCACTAGCTGCTGGCTGCTGACGGGCTTGCTGGCGACGCGGGCCGTGACTGTTACGGCTTTCCAGTCTTGCGGGACAGCGAACGCAAGAGTCTTGAGATTGAGGCGGCCCCAGCGTAGTTCGAGTTGTTCCCGCTGCGATTGGGCATCCCGGGTCTGGGTGAACGAGCCCCATCCCTCGGCGGCGGTGAACGCGGCCCGGAAATTGTCAGGCGTCACGCGCGGGGCAAAGCCCATGTGCCCCTTCGGACCGTGGTACTCGAACCCGGACAGGGCGGTATAAACGCCCCAGCTTGCCATCGCTCGCGCGTAGTGGTCGCCGCACTCGATCTCGTTGAATGGATTGTGCTTGGCGGGCTGATACCGGTCCTCGACGCCGCGACAGATGGCCAGGGCCTCGGTGGTCATGCCCTCCCAGACCATGTTGCCCGCCACCTGGTACTCGATCCCGGTCCAGACCTCCTCGCGATATCGCACGCCGTCGCGCAGGTACTCGCTTTTGGGCCAGGTGCAAGTGAACAGGCCCGCCTCGCCGGGCAGGGCGAACCATCGCTCCGGCGGATGGGCGACGTTATACGGGCCGACATCGGGCGCCCAGTTGTACTTCCAGACCGCCTTCAGCGCCTGCGTGACATTCTCCGGCGGATAGACGTAGCCGAGTCCGAGCTGATGGGCCCAGCCCTGCCCGAAGAGCTGGTCGGAGAGGCACCCCTTGCCGTACTGGTCCTTCGGGTACTTCGCCAGATCGACGATCTGGATGAAGTACTCGCCGTCCCAGAGTCGCTCGACGCTGAGCCGGCTGCCGCTCTCAAAGATGCGCCGGCACCGGACGGCGAACTCCTTGTCACCCATCTCCGTTGCCATCTCCTGTCCCGCGCGCAAAGCCGCCAGGTACAGTGAGCCGACGAACGTGTTGGGGCCGTAAAAGTCGATGTCGTACGTGTTGGGCTGGGCGTTCTCGATCAGGCCGTCGTCATTGCCGTCCTGTTTGATCGAAAATTCAAGGGCCTTCTTGATTCGCGGCCAGTTGCGCTTGAGGAACGAGTCGTCCGCGGAGCACTGGTGCTCGCGGTAGGCCTTGAGGACCGTGCCGCACTGGCCGTCCGCCGCATACGCGCGATTGCTCCGGAAGCCCACTAGCCCGCTGTTTTCATCGAAGCCGGCGCCGAAGTCCTGCATCTCACGGGCGCTGCGTTCCAGCGCCGGGAGCAGTCTCGCCGGTGCGTGCGCGTAATTCCAGACGTGGGTGCAGGTCCCTTCACAGCAGCCGACGCCTTCCCACGCCCAGAACCGGCCGCTCTGCCACCATTGACAGGTCCCCGTGGCGAGATTGCACGCCGTCGAGTGCAGCCGGAACAGCAGCCAGCGGGGCAGCGTGCTGTCCTCGTAAAACGTCTGATGCCATTTCCGCGTGTCGCCGGTGAGCCGGTCGTGGTTGTCCAGGACATATTGAGCGACGTCGTCGGCGCTCCTGAAACGGGTGGTGTACTCGTGCCCCTGCGCGAAATTCGGGAAAAACCATGTCAGGGTGAATGTGAATGTCTGTGCGGCTCCCGGGGCGAGCTGGACTGCCCCTGTGACGGCAGCGGCGCTCCGCCTGTCCGTGACTGGATAGGTCACATTTTCCTCCGCGTGCAGCCATTTGGAGACTTTGGAAGCCGACTTGAGGACTGCGAGGGTATGGGTCGACGGGCCTGCCCTGTTCGCAGAAGCCATCGCCAGCGAGCCGTTGTCCGGCAGCTTGTCGAAGGGTCCGAGATCGCCTTCTTTCGATACGTCGGCCATTTCGATCTCGTCGATATTGATGTGCCCCCACCCGCCGGAGTTGCGATCCACGATCTCGATGCGGACCTTCATCCCCTGCAAGTCCGCGACGTTCCAGGAGTGCCATTCCAGTTTCTCATTGTCTCTGCCGGCAGCCGTTCGGACGACCTTGCCTTCGAGGAGCAGATTGATGCAGGTCTCGCCGGCGTGACTTCCGCCGCCGATGAGGAAGTTGATGAACTTGCGTTGGATCTCGAACTCGGGCGAGGTGAGCGTGCCCTGCGGAGCGTCGCCTCCGAGGAACGTGTTCACGAGTCCCTTGCCGAGGAATCCGCTCACTGCCTGCTGGCTGGGCAGCGTTGCGTGCGCGGGACCAGTGCCGAACGCTTCGCCCGTCGTTTTCCAATCGCCGTAGGTGTCGCCTTCGAAGCCGGCCAGCAGAGTCGCAGGCCGCGGCCTCTCGACCTGCTCCTTGGGTGTTTCCTGAGCTGTGTGAACGATCAATGTGCGATTTCTCTGGGCCGTGATCCGAGTCTGCCGCTGCGCGTGGATCGATGGGGCCGAATTGAAGCATACGGCGTTCTCCAGCCAGCTCAGAACGCTCACCTGCTGAGCCTTGTCGGAGGTGTTCTTGAGCGTGACATGGAAGATCGTCGCCGGCAGGGCGGAGTCTTTGGCATCGAGCGGGATGAACGGCGAGAACGCCTCCAACTCCGCCTCGATGGGAAAGTCCCTCGCTGCATACCGGACGAGGCCGATGGGATACTCGCCGGAGAATTCGACGGTCCCGAAGTCTTTGTTCAAGGCCCGCACGGCGGTCTTGCCGTCAGATTCGAGGACCACGGCGAAGCCCGAATCGACGGGCGAGTCGGGCCGGTAGGTGCGATAGTTGTCCCGGCCGTAGCCGCTGAAGATGTGCTTGTTGAAGATCTGCCAGAGCCCGAGCGTGCCATCGCCGCGAAGGTACAGTTGCCCCGTCGCGATGCCGCTGACCGGCATGCCGATCGTCTCCAGCTCCTCGCCTTTGGATACGGCTCGCTCACCTCGTTGCGACAGCTTGCTGAGGAAATCCTGTGACAGGTTCTTCTCCGCCGGCACAGGATGCTTGCCCTTCGGCGCCTCCTGCCCCATCGCCGCAGACCCTGCCCACAGCATCACCGCACACGCGACTACCGTCTGAATCATTCCCTGGTTTCTCATCGTCGGCTCCCCTTTCAGTGTCGGTCCATCTGCCAATTCGGATCATGGATTGAGGATTCCGGGTTCAATCCGCAATCATCAATCCGCAATCCGCAATTGGATGGCGAGCAAGGTCGGCTCGATGATGTGCAGGTTGTTCAGCAGCGGCTCGGTGTACTTGATATCGCCGAATTCGGCCCCGTCGAAGTGATGCTGCTTGCCGACGTGGTTGTTCCAGTCCACGCCCTCGGTCAGGAATCCGGTGTCCCGCTGATGGTGCCGGGCGATGGCCCGCAGGATGGTCAGGCCGTCATTCTTGTACTGGTCGTTGCGGGTGTCCTGCCAGGCCTCGAAATAGGCCAGCGCCGCCTCGGCGTTCTCCCACATATAGGACGTGTCCCAGCTTTTCTCCATGTAGAGCAGCCCCTTGGTCCGGACGCCGTTCCTGTCGTCGTTCATCTTGAACTGGTCGAGGCCGGCGAGGCATTTGTCGTAGGCAAATGCCCGGATGCTCTCATCGTTCAAGAGCCTTGCGACCTGGCGCAGCGTGCGAAACGCCACGGAGTAGGCGACATTCTCGTGCTCATCGTACGTGTCGTGGTTGATGCTGCCGAAGAAGCCGCCATTGTCCATGAAGACCTTCACGCTCCGGCGGATGGCCTCTGTGTAGTCGGCGAGTCCCCGCTGCGTGAGGGCCGCGTCGAGCTGGATGATGAACAGCCCGTCGGCGCTTCTCTCAAAGAGGATATCCGCGTCGCCGTAGGCGTTCTGCGGATAGTGCTCGCCGGAGGGCTTGCAGCGCCTCGGATACCACCCGTTCGATGTCGGCCTGACGTTGCGATGAATCCAGTCGGCGGTCTTGACGGCGACGCCCTGCATTTGGGCCTTGCGGGAGCGCTCCAGAAGGTCGCTGAACAGCAGAAGCTGGTACGCGATCTTGGCCATCGAGCCGGGACAGAACCAGTTGCTCTTGTGCTGGTAGTTCAGGCAGAACTGGTTGGTGGTCGTCTCACGGTAGCCTGTGATGAATCCCGTCTCATAGTTGATAAAACCGTCCTCCAGGATGTGGTCGAGCAGCGACAAAGCTTTCTGCTCAAGGCCGAGGTCCTTGTTGTGCCGGGCGAATCGGTACAGCTCGTACGCGCCGCCGACGGCGTTGGCGGCCCAGCCGGGACCTTCGAGATCGCCGAAATCGTGCCAGCCCATGATATTGCCGTCCTTATCCACGAAGCTGGACTTGGAGCACAGGTGGCCGTTGTATTCGGTCATCGTCCGCTCCATCGTGAAGCGGACCGAGTCGTTCATCGAGTCGGCGATCCTGTAGCCAGGATCGCCGGGGAGAAAAAACCGGAGACCGCCACCTCCTCCAGCTTGATGTAGTCGAGCCCGAACATGTAGCTCTTAACGGCCTTCTCATTGGCGCCGACGATCTCGACTCGCAGTACGTGCTGGCCCTTGGATAGCTCGTGGGTGCCCATGTCGAGCACGCCCGTGGCGACCACGCCGTTATTATAGAGGTCGATTGGCTGGCCGAGCTTCTTGCCGTCGAGGGAAAGCTGCACGATGCCGTAATCGACGGCCTTGGTGAGCTGCATCTTGAGTCGGTACGTGCCGGCCTTCTCTACTGGGACGGCCAGATCGAGCGTATTGCCCGGCTTGGCGTCGATCCACCACAGGTGCGACTCATTGCTCCAGTTGGACGCGTAGCCCGACATGTCCTGCGGCGCGGGATCGCCGCCCGTCTTGGCCAGGATCTTCAGCTCCTCGCCTTCGAGTGCTCCTTTGATTTTAGTCACCTGGATCTCGCCCCAGTAGCCGACCCGCTGATCCAGCGGCGCGGGCTTGTAGGCGTCGCTCTGTCCGGCGGCCTGGTACCAGTACACGGTGGCGGCGTAGAGCGTCGGTCGGGCGTTCGGGTAGTACTTCTCGATCGCGCCCTCGAAGGATTGCTGGAACGGGATATTGTCCGTGATGTGCCAGCGATTGACGCAGATGTGGCCCCGGTTGTTCATGCTGATCGTCTGGTTGTGGTAGCAGTTGGCAAAGATCGTGGGATTGCACCAGGCGTAGCCGAAGTAATCCTCCGAGCCGGTGCCGATGGTCGAGGGGAATTTCTCGCCGTCGACGAAGAACTTCTCGTCGCCCTCGCCCCACCAACTGCCTCGCGGGTTCCACACGTGGAGCATCACGCCGCAGAATCGCCCCGGCCCTTGCGTCTTGAGCATCGTCCAGTCGATCTTCGCCCGCTCCGGGTCCTGCGGCAGGAACGCATCGCGATGCCACTTCGCGTGGAACCGCGCGAACCTGTTCGCGTCGCCCTTCAGTGGGACGGTGACAACCTCCAGGTTGATCTTACGGCTTTGTTGCCCATCGTTTTTCAGCGTGATCACTGCCGCCTGCTTGAACGGCATGAACCAGTGAGAGTACCACCAGCCGTCTTCCGTTAGTCCGCTCGGCAGTGACGCGTACTTGTTGGCGCCGGCCGCCGTGCCGAAGAAGTCGCCGAACGGCGCCCACACGCTGGGCTCTTGCTCGCCGTCGAACTGAATCTGGATCGTCCACTCCCGGACGGCATCACGATCTTCCGGCGCGAACGGGGGGTCCACTTTGGCCCGGATCGTCTTGATCGCCCGGGGGCCCGGCACGGTCGTGATCCGGGTGCTCTCGCCGTTGGCGGATACCTGTGACTTCTGGTTTTCCTCGCCGGGCGTGGGCGGCAGCACCGGCCCGGGATGGCTGAGCAGATCATTTGCCTGATCCAATGCGGCGTTCTCCTCAGGCGACAATTGCCGCTTGAACGTCGGCACCTCGGTGCCCTTGGGGTACGTGGTGTAAACGAACTGGAAATAGGCGCCCCAGCCCTTGTCGGCCGTGATCTTGCACGACTTCTGGTAGGGGATCGGCGTGTAATTGTTCCAGCCCATGGCGACGGTGTGGACGAGGGCCGAACGCGTGAAGGGCTCGTTCGTGCGGTCGAAGTAGCCCTTGAACGGCAGGTCCACCGTCGGCTCTTTCGCGCCGTCGAGGTAGATGCGGACGTGGCCCTGCTCGGGCTTGGCCGACCAGATGCGCCAGAGGCACCCCGGCCCTTCCATCTCCGCGAAGACGAACTGGTCGCCTTCCTTGCGAATGAAGCCGTCGCCGTCCCCGTTGGCGTCCCAGCCCATGTACTTGCCGGAAGCCTCGTCGTACCGGCTGTCGCGGTCATAGCTGGACCACTGGGCGCACTTCTCGCCCGGCGCCGGCAATGTCGCCAGCCGCTCCAAATCTGTCAGCCGGTGGATCAGATCGACGTAAGTAAGACGAGTTGTTGGTTGTTCGTTGTTGGTTGTTTGTGCCCAGCAACCAGTGACCAACAACCAACAACCAACAACCAGAAACAAGGAACCAGCAACCACAGAGAACCGTGCAGCAGTCTTCATCTTCGGCCTCCCTTTCAGAATGACAGTTCGTGTTCGATCTATCACATGTGATGCGCCCGCACGCGGCATCCGGTACCGAACGGCAAGTCATGCGCGGCGGATTTACCGGCTCGGGTATTTCACGGAGCAGCCGTAGGAGGGCGTGTTGGAAACGCTCACGGGCTGGCCCGATATCAGCTCGGACAGGACCTTGTCCACGTAGTTGACCTTGGCGCCGCCGGCCGTCGGCTTGCCGAGCGGGGCGTTGTCGATCGCGCCGTCGTAGACAATCGTGCCCTTGTCGATGACGAATATGTGGGGCGTCGTCACAGCCCCGTAGAGCCGGCCGACCTTGCCCGACCGGTCATCGAGGAGCGGGTACGGCAGCTTGTGCTTCTTCGCAAAGTCCCGATTCGCCTCGACTGTGGTCCCGCTCGTGCTGTTGATGGCCAGCCACACGACGTTCTTATCCTTGTACTTGGCGGCCAAGTCGATCATCGTCTTGACCTTGTCGTAATGGTACTGCACGAAGGGGCAGTCCATGTTGAACCATTCGAGGACGACGATGTTGTCTTTGAGTTTCCCGAGCTTGACGTTCCTGCCGTCGAAGCTGTCGAGCTCGAAGTCCGGAGCGATTCGGCCTTGGCGCTGCGCCTCCTTGATCCTGTCGGGGTCGTCTTTTATGGCCTTTTCCAGCTCCTGCTGCTGCATCTCCATCTGGCGCAGCTTCACCTGGAAGGCCTCCTGCTGTCTGCTGATGAGCTTTTCGATTTGTCCGGCGGTCTCCGTGGCCTTTTCTTTGATTGCTGCGTCGTGGATGGCCTTCAGTTGCGCGATCAGGTCCCGGTGTGCGGCCTTCATCTCCTCGATCTGCATTTGCAGCTTCTGGGCCATTTGCCCCTGCTCGGCGCCCGGCCGCGAGACGGTGGGTCTCGGCTTACGCTCACGCTTTGGGGCCTGCTGATTGTTGTCCTGCTGTCCGAACGCCGTCACGCCCAGCGTCACGACCGTTACGCATACGGCAGTGGAAATCGTAATCCATTTCATGGGGTGTCCTCCCAAACTGAAGCTTCGTTTCGCATGATCCATTCCGATCACCAATTCCATATCACGTGCCCACCACTGTATCATCCCGGCGCATAAGTGCAACCCTCGTGGCTGCCGGAATTTGCGGGAGACCCGGAACCTATCCCGGCAGGCTTATTGCTTGGCTGGGTGGCATCGTCAAGCGCAGCTTGGCGATGGTCTTCTGGCCTTGCGAAGGAGCCATCGCCAAGACCTTCGGTCTTGACGCTGCCACCCGGAGCATGGCCCTGTATCTTCGAGAAGAGCGATGGAATGCCGGGCGCCATGCTTACGCTCGCGTAAGCATGTCCTCGGCAGTGAGGTTCCGGATGTCTACGCGAGCGCGTAGAGATGGCACCCGACCACCGCCTGCCCACCAGATCGGGATGGTCGGTGTAGGGGAATGGGCTTTGGCCCATGTGGATGGTTCTTTTATCGCGAGGAGAGGCCGGCCTTGACTTGGCGCAGGAATGCGGCGATTTCCGTCGCGGCGCCGGCGGGGTCGTTCGGGTGGCTCTCCATCATCGCGACGAGCCTGGAGCCGATGATCACGCCGTCAGCTCCCGCGTCGGCGATCGTCCTGGCGTGCTCCGGCGTGCTGACGCCGAATCCGACGCAGACGGGCACCTTCGTCGCACATTTCAACTGCCGGATCAGCTTTGTCACGGTGTCGGAGAGCGCCTGGCGGCTGCCTGTGACGCCCAGGAGGGAGACGGTGTAGATGAAGCCGGTCGTTTTCGAGGCGATCAGCCGCATCCGCGCGGGGGCGGTATTCGGCGTGACCATGAAGACCGTATCCAAGCCGACTGCTCCGGCGGGACCGGCGATCTCGTCGGCGTCGTCGATGCTGCAATCGGCGACGAGCACACTGTTGACGCCTGCGTCGTGGAAGTCCCGGAAGAACTTATCGAGGCCGTACTGGTGGACCAGGTTGAAGTACATCAGAAGGCCGATGGGAATCTCAGTGTATGGAGCGCCCGACGCTCTGAGGTCTTTGATGAATTGCAGCGCCCGGTGCACGGTCATTCCGCTGCGGATCGCGCGGACGTCGGCCTTCTGGATTGTCGGACCGTCGGCAATCGGGTCCGAGAAGGGGATACCCAGCTCAAGGATGTCCGCCCCGGCGTCCACGGCCGACTTGACGACGGCGAGACTTGATGCGTAGTCGGGATCGCCGATCACGAAAAAGGGGATGAGGGCGGCCCTCTTTTGGCTCTTGAGTCCTGCAAAGACCTGCTGATAGCTTTTCATATTTGGTGCTCCATGAAGAGGCGTCAAAAAAGGACATAAGGGACCTCAATGACCTATTTGCCTCTCTCACCTGTTGCTTTTTCCACGATTCCGACGTCTTTATCGCCACGGCCGGAGAGGTTTACCACGGCGATTGTGCCGGGGGCCAGCTTGCCCTTGAGGCGCACGAGGTAGGCCAGGGCGTGCGTGCTCTCCAACGCCGGGAGGATGCCTTCCAGTTTCGTGAACAGCCCGAACGTGTCGAGGACTTCCCCGTCCTCGGCCGCGACATATTCTGCCCGGCCGGTGTCTTTCAGATAGCAGTGCTCGGGCCCGACCGCCGGATAATCCAGGCCCGCACTGATGGACTCGGTGTCGAGTACCTGCCCGTTTTCGTCCTGGAGCAGGTAGGCCTTGGCCCCGTGCAAGATACCGACCCTGCCGGCGGTGAGGCTTGCGGCGTGCTTGCCGGTGTGGATGCCCTTGCCGCCCGCCTCGACGCCGATGAGTTTGACCTCCTTATCGTCGAGGAAACCGGCGAACATGCCGATGGCGTTGCTGCCGCCTCCGACGCAGGCGAGCACCATGTCGGGCAGTCGGCCGATCTGGTCGAGACACTGCTGCCGTGCTTCTCTTCCGATGCAGCTCTGGAAGTGCTTGACGATGGTCGGATACGGATGCGGCCCGGCCGCCGAGCCGAAAAGATAAAACGTATCGGTCACGTGAGCCGTCCAGTACCGAAGGGCATCGTTGATCGCGTCCTTGAGCGTCCCCGTCCCGCCCTCGACGGAGATCACCTCCGCGCCGCAAAGCCTCATCTTGTGCACGTTCACACTCTGCCGCTCGACGTCGGTGACGCCCATGAAGATTTTCGTCTCCATGCCGAGCAGGGCGCCGACCATGGCGGTGGCGAGGCCGTGCTGGCCGGCCCCGGTCTCCGCAATCAGCTTGCTCTTGCCCATGTACTTGGCGAGCAGGCCCTGGCCGAGGGTATTGTTGATTTTGTGCGCGCCGCCGTGCAGGACGTCCTCTCGCTTGAGATAGACCTGGAAACCGACGTAGTCGCTGAATCGCCTGGCGTGATACAGCGGGCTCGGCCGGCCCGCGTAGTCCCGGTACAACAGGTCGAGCTCGGCAACGAACGCCTTGTCCTGGTAGAACCGATAGAAGGCGTCCTCCAGCTCTTCAAGCACCGGAATCAACACCTCCGGCACGTAGTAACCGCCGTATTCACCGAATCTTCCACTGTACTTCATACCTGATTTCCTTTGCCGATGAGCGTATCTCAGATTTCAGATTTCAAATCTCGAATCTAGAATTTCAAATTTCAGATCCCAGATCTCAAATTTCAGATTTCAGATTAGCAGACACGATTCTTTCTGAAATCCACAATCATCATTCCGCAATCCGCAATCAGATCACGCTCTGAACTGTTGTATGTTGTCGAACAGGGCTTTCATTTTCTTATGGTCTTTCTTTCCCGGCTTGGCTTCGACGCCGCTGCACACGTCGATGCCGTACACTCCCAGCGAGACAGCCGCGGCGGCGTTGCCCGGATTGATTCCGCCGGCGAGAAACACCCGCCGGCCGATGTGCCCGATGACGTTCCAATCGAAGGTCAGGCCCGTCCCGCCGTACTTCTTGGGATCGTAGGCATCCAGAAGCATCGCGTCGGTGAAGTAGCTGTCCACCCGCTGCAGGTCGCTCGCGTCTTTCACCCGCAGCGCCTTCATCAGCTTGGCGCTGTCGCACGCCAGCCAGCGGCAGAACTCCGGGGTCTCATCGCCGTGCAACTGGATCCAGTCCAACTGGCACCGGCTGGCGATGTCGCGAATTTCCTCGATGGAGCTGTTGACGAACACGCCGACGGTGTCGATGAAGGCGGGGAGCTTGTGCACGATGGCCGTAACGTCCTCCGGCCGCACGTACCGCGGGCTCTTCGGATAGAAGTTGAAGCCCAGCAGGTCCGCGCCCATCTCCATCGCCGCTGCCGCGTCGTCGTAATTCGTCAGTCCGCAGATTTTCACTTTCGGTATCAACATACATCTATCTCAGGTGGTGGAGTTCTGCAAAATGGAAGTTGGGCTTACTTGGGGAAGGAAGAATGCGCCTTCCATTTTTCCTTCTCCAACCATTTTGCAGAACTCCACTCGGATGCACAAAAACTCATTGACCGTTCGATATCGCAACCAGTTTCTCAAGGCAGTGCAGCGCCTTGCCGCCATCGATGGACGCCGCAGCCAGCGGGATCGCCTGCTCGAAACTGTCCGCCAATTCCGCCACGACGAGTGCGGCGGCGGAGTTGAGAAGCACGATGTCGCGGCGGGGGCCCCGGTCCTTGCCGGCCAGCACGTCCCGGATGACCGCCGCGTTGGCAATCGCATCACCGCTCCCAAGCGCGTCGATCGACGCGCTGGCGATCCCGTAGTCGGCGGGGTCCAGCTCGAACGACGTGATGTTCCCGTCGCGAAGCTCGAGAATTCTGGTTTTGCCGAGCAGACTGATTTCGTCCATCCCCTGGCCGTGCAGCACCATCGTGCGCCGGGCCCCGAGCATGCGGAGGCTCTCGGCGATGCGCTCGATCAGCTCCGCATCGGCCACGCCCATGACCTGCGCCCGGACACCGGCCGGGTTGGCAAGAGGGCCCAGTATATTGAAGGCCGTGCGAAAGTCCAGACTCTTTCGAATCGGCTGGACGAACCGCATCGCCGGGTGAAACTTCGGCGCGAACATGAAGCCGATGTGGGCCTCTCGAATGCACTTGGCCACGACCTCGGGCCCCGGGTCGATGTTGACGCCGAGCTCCGCGAGCACGTCGGCCGAGCCGCAGCGGCTGGTGATGCCCCGATTGCCGTGCTTGGCCACGTACGCGCCGGCGCCGGCGGCCACGAGCGCGGAGGTGGTGGAGATATTGAATGTCTTGACGACGGCGCCTCCCGTGCCGCACGTATCGATCACGTTATCGATCTCGACCCGCACCGGCACGGCGTGGTCCCGCAGCGACTGCGCCAGTCCGGCGATCTCGCCCGACGTCGCCCGCTTCATTCGCATCATCGCCAGAAAGGCGGCGATCTGCACCTCCGTCACCTGCCCCCCGAAAATGGTGTCCTGCAGGGCCTTGGCCTGCTCAAACGTGAGGTCCTTGCCGTTGAGAATGATCTCCAGGTACTGCGTGATGTTCGCCATGTCTCAGCTCCCTACCGTTTGCTTGCGATTGACTGCGATTTGAAGCACGTTCTGGATGATCCTGCCGCCGGCGGGCGTCAGAATGCTCTCGGGGTGGAACTGCACGCCGAAGATGGGCCACTGCCTGTGCTCGACGGCCATGACGATGCCCTCGAACTCGCCCGTCTTTTCGAGGCAGTCGGGCAGGCTTAGGGCGGTGAGACTGTGATAGCGTCCGGCCTGCAGCGGATTCTCGACGCCGCGGAAAACGCCCTTCTCATTGTGGGCGATCCGCGAGGGCTTGCCGTGCATGGGCTCCGGGGCGTGGCCGATCTTGCCGCCGAAATACTGCACGATGGTCTGGTGTCCCAGGCACACGCCGAAGATGGGCAGTCTGTCCTTGAAGTAGCCCACCGCATCGAGGGACACGCCGGCGGTGTCCGGATTGCCGGGACCCGGCGAAATCACGAGCAGGTCGGGCGCGAACTCGGCCGCCACGGCCTTCAAATCCTCGATACTCGTGTCCGCCCGGTACACCCGAGTCTGGCACTGCCGCTTGGCGAAATCGTCCACCAGGTTGTAAGTGAACGAATCGAAATTGTCGATGAACAAAACCTTCTTATTCACAGCTTCCATCGGAATTTCCTTTATACGACACCAACATGGTGCGTCTGACTACTCTCGCGAAACTGCCTGGGTGGCAGCGTCAAGGCCGAAGGCCTTGGCGATGGCTGTGTCGCGTCCGAGTGGGACCATCGCCAAGCTGCGATTGACGCTGCCACCCAGATGCCGATGCCACGCTTAAGAATCTCAGCCATAACGATATCCCGCAATTACTTGCCTCGGATCGCCCTCAGGCAGGACCCTGCCTTGTGCTCGGTCTCTTCGAACTCAGTCTTGGGCACGCTGTCGTGCACGATCCCCGCGCCGACGCGGATATAGGCCGTGCGGTCGCGGACCTGCAGGCTGCGGATCGTGATGCAGCTATCGAACTGGCCGTCCACGGTCAGGTACATGACCGCGCCGCCGTAGTAGCCCCGCTTGTTCTTTTCGAGTTTCCGGATGATTTTCATCGCCTCGATCTTCGGGGCGCCCGTGAGCGTGCCCATATTCATCGTGGCCAGGTACGCGCTCAGCGCGTCGAGGTCGGGCCGGAGCATGCCCTTGACGTTGCTCACCAGGTGCTGAACGGACTCGTATTTCTCCGCCGTCAGCAGCTCGTTGACGACGCGGCTGCCGGGATTGGCGACGCGGGCGATGTCGTTGCGGGCCAGATCGACGAGCATCATGTGCTCGGCCAGTTCCTTGCGGTCCAGCTTCAGCTCGGCCTCGTATCGGAAATCGGTGTCTGTATCGATCTGGCCGTCGATGCGGCCGCGAGGCTTGGTGCCGGCAATCGGCCGGATCTCGACCTGTCGTGGCCCGGTCCCGCTGACCCGCAGGTTCAGCTCGGGACTGGAGCCCATCAGGATCGTGCGCTGCGTGTTCAGGTAGAACATGTACGGCGACGGATTCAGCTCGCGCAGGCGCTTGTACACGTCCAGCGGCTCGTCGGGACACGGCTCTGTCAGCGTCCGGCTCAGGACCACTTGGAAGATGTCACCATCGATAATGTGCCGCTTGGCCCGCTTGACCATCTCCTCGTACTCCGCCTGGACAGTGTCAGTCGAAGCTTCCGGCAGGGGACTCGCGTGCCTGTGCCCCTTCGGCGGATCGAAACGGGCCATATTGAAGTAGTAGTCGAAGCTGCTCTGGGCCTCGGCGATCACGGCCTCGCGGTCCCCGTTGGTGATCATGCAGTTGACCACGATGTAGCCCTGATTGCTCTCGTGGTCCATCAGGAAGATGTTGTCGGCGAAGTAGAGCTCGTAGTCGGGATTGCCGAGCAGGTCCTTCTCGCTGGCGGGCAGCTTCTCGAATTGATCGACGAAATCGTAACTCAATGCCCCGAGCAGGCCGCACGTGACGCGGAAGGGCTTGCTCGCCAGGCGGAACGCGAACGCGACGGCTCGCAGCACGTCCATTTGGTTCGTCGTTCGCAGCCGGCTCTGCTCGTCCATCGTCTCTTCGCGCCGCCTGATCCGGCCGGTGATCGCCTCGGTCCCGAACTCGATGGATTCGCAGAAGGCGAACCGCTCCCGATGACCGGCCAGGTAGCTCAAAATGCGCCTGCCGGGCTTGCTCAACGCTTTGATCGCGAAATCCGCGCCGGTCCCCGTGAGGTACAGGGCCGGCCGCGCGGTGCCGAAGCTCAACGCCCGTGTGCCGGCGAGATACTCGCGCGACTCCAGCAGGCAGCAGTTCTTCGCCCGGCCGTAATCGCTCAGCTTGGCGAAGAAATCCAGCGGGTCGCCCATGTCAATTTGCTTGACGACCGGGACGATCTGACCCGGTTCCGCGTTCTCGATGATCTGCCGATAATCTTCCATAACCTCATCTCCCGCATTCACTGTCTTATCGGGACATGTGCGCGAATACCTATAAAAAAAGCAGCCTGCCGTTTCCGACAGGCTGCACGATAGATTCGATTTTCGTCCGCGATTTCTTAAGGCAAAAACATCGCTCGCCTGCCGGATTTATCCCGCAGGCCACCACCAACCAAAAAACCCGAAGTTGTTCGTGCGATTTTGCCTCATAATCCTTCTATTAAATCGACTGCGCTCGACTTTGTCAACAGAAAAAATCAGAATTTTCCCGTCACCACTGTGCCTCGATGTAGGGTCCGATAGGGCCTTCGGGCTTGGGCTTGGGTCGCGACTTGAGGATCGCCTCGGCGATGGCGATGTCGTTGGGCTTCGTGATCTTGATATTCGACGCGTCCGACTCGACGATGGCGACCTTGTGCCCGAGCGCCTCGACGAGGTACGCATCGTCCGTGACCGCGGCCTTATCGACTTTCCCCAGGTTTTCATAGGCCTTTCGCAGCAGGGCAGCTTCAAATATCTGCGGCGTCTGTGCCTCGTAAAGTCCGGCCCGGTCCACGGTCTTGACGATGACGCCATCTTTGACCTGCTTGAGCGTCGCCGTCACAGGGGCGGCGGGGATCGCCGCGCCGGTCTCCGCGGCCTTCGCGATCACGTTGCCGATCAGCTCATCCGTCGCGCAGCACCGGCAGGCGTCGTGGACCGCGACCAGGTCGATGTCCCCCTTGAGCAGCTTGAGACCCTCGATGATCGTATCGAATCGCTCCGGGCCGCCGAAGAAGACCTTGACGTTGAAGAACTTGAGGTTCGCGCCCCATTTGACGTTGACAATCTCCTCATCTTCCCGGGGGATTCCGAGGAGGACCTGCTTGACATCGTCGCGGCTGGAGAACAATTCAACGCTCCGCACGAATACGGCCCGCCCGCTCACGTCGGTGAACTGCTTCTTTCGCTTGCCACCGAACCGAGTCCCCGGCCCGGCGGCACAAATGATCGCTGCTACACTCCTTGCCACCTGCTACTCCTTCTCTGCTCTAATGTTGCACCCCGCCGTGGCGAGGGCATCCCGCCCTTATCCTTATCTTACCTTTGTCCTCTGGCCATGATAGGCCCATCGCGGCCCGGCAATGCGAGGCCAGGATGGCCTCGCGACGCAAGGGCTGGAAGCCCTCGCCACAGCCGCCGGGCTACAGCATCTAATAGTCGATTCCCGGTCTTGCGGGCACGCCCTTTTCGAACGGATGCTTGATGTTCTTCATTTCCGTCACGAGGTCGGCCAGGGCGATCAGCTCCGGCGTCGCGCCCTCGCCCGTCAGGATCAGTTCGACGCCGGGGTCCTTTTGTTCGATCAGGCGCCTCACGTCCTCGAATTGGGCCAGTCCCTGCGACAGGCAAAAGACGATCTCATCGAGGATCAGAACATCGTAGGCCCGTTGTGCCGCCAGCTCCGTCAGTCTTGCGAGGGCGTCCTTCGTGGCGGACTTCGCCGTAGCTACGTCCGGCGCGTAGCGGAGCGAGCGATACACGTCCCATTGCGTGTCCAGCGCCTCCAGGCGAATCGGCAGACCTGATTTCTCGACGCCGAGCCGCTCGCCCAGCTCCAGCGACGGCGGCTTGAGGAACTGATAGATCAGCACCTTGTTCCCGCGTCCGGCCGCACGCATCGCCAGCCCGAAGGCCGCCGTCGTCTTGCCCTTGCCGTCGCCGGTATAAACCTCAACTAATCCTTTTTCCAGCATGTCCCGACTCGATGACTACTCCAGCAAATTCTCCTGCATCCAGTGCGGCCACGCATGCCAGGGGATGGCCTTGACACCGTCGGCCATGGACGTGGGCTCGCGGACATTGCAGACAAGCACAAGGGACCCGATCTCGCCGCTGCCCGCCAGACCACGGAAACGGTGCAGCCCACCGATGTGGTGCATTGACGGCGTGGCGGTCTGCTTGACTTCGATGGCGTGCAGACGGCCGCGGGACTCGATAATCAAATCCACCTCCAGCCCATCGTGAGAACGCCAGAAATAGATGTCCGGCCGTCTGGCGCGGGCCTTCCAGAACTTGATCGTCTCCGTCACCACCCAGCCTTCAAAGAACGCTCCTCCCATGGGGCCTGTCCACAGGGCATCGGCGGAGGGCTGCCGGGTCAACTCGGCAGCCAGGGCCGAATCCAGGAAATAGAGCTTGGGGGACTTGATCACGCGTTTGCCGAGATTGTTGTGGTACGGGGGCACCGACTGAGCGATGTAGGAGGCCGTCAGGACGCCAAGCCACTGGCGTGCGCCGGGCTGGCTGACGCCGCACTGCCGGCTCAGGCGCGCCAGATTGAGTTCCTGCCCATGCATCGCCGCACACAGCGTGAGGAATGACTGAAACTGCCCGAGATCCCGGATGTTCTGAAGCTGCCGCACATCGCGCTCCAGGTAGGTGGACAGGTAACTCCGCAGCCACAACTCCCGCACGTCGGGATTGAGAACGACCGGCGGGTATCCCCCCAGCCAGATTTGTTCGGCTGCCGTGGGCGCGATCCGCTCGCCCAACTCCTCCAGGGCGAACGGCAACAACTCCAGCACGGCGACGCGACCGGCGAGGGAGTCGCTGATGTCTCTCATCATCTGGAACTGTTGGGACCCGGTCAAAACGAACCGGCCGTATCTGGTCCGATCAGCGTCGATACGCACTTTCAGATAGGAGAAAAGCTCCGGCACATACTCGACCTCGTCGAGCACCAGGGCCTTGTCCTTGAAACCGTCCAAAAAGCCGTTCGGGTCCTGTAGGGCGAATTCCCGCACCACCGGATCGTCGAAGCTGACGAACGCATATCCAAGCGGGCCGAGCTCTTCCTGCAGGAGCGTGGTCTTGCCTGACTGGCGCGGCCCCGTGACCAGAACCGCTGGGAACTGCTTGCACGCCTGAAGCAGAACACTGCTGATTGTCCGCTTGATATACATGCTGCCATTATCAAACTTGAATCTTATTTCTGTCAAGCCCCTTCTGTGCTGCAAACTCGCAACAACTGGAAATCCGTTCGAGATAATTACGTCGCCACCTTATAAGTCATTGCCTGTGTGGATTTTATAGCAGAAGCCAAGAGAGCGTTTATTGCGTTGGAGGTGCCGGCGGGGAGAAGTCAGCGAGGGCGAGTCTTGCATATCCTGCCGGTAGCCCGCAAAGCGATAAACGCAATGGGTTCCGGCCGAAGGCCGGGCTAGGACAATCAGTTGACTTGCGGTCGTTGGCTCTTGGAGATCTCCGGAGCTCCAACGCAGGTGTGGCCGAGGCCGCTCTCGCCAGCATGCTTGAGTATTCGGATGTCTACTCCGAAAATTAAAGGATCATGAGCGCCAGGAGAGGCTCTTGGTGAAGCCGTCGAAATGGGTGTTGCCATCGACGGCGTGCAGGGTGAACCTGCCGCCGCCGGCGGTTACTTGTGCTTCGACCCAACCGACCGGCTCGGCGTTGCCGAAGTTGTAGCCGGTCGCCGGGAGATTGATGAGGTGAATGCCGTCGAGCTCGGAGTAGTTGTACTCGTGCGAGTGGCCGTACACGATGGCCTTGACCTTGGCGATGGGCTTGACGAGGTCGAACAGCCGCAGGACGTCCAGCAGGTCGCCGTCGGCGTCGCCGAGCGTGTGGTGGAAGAACAGGATGGTCGGCCGGCCGTCGCTCACTCGAAGATAGCCTTCCAGCCACGTGCGCTGTGCTTTGCCCAGCAGGCCCGGCACCTTGTCCACGTGCAAAAGTGAATCGAGAAGAATGAACCGCACGGGTCCGGCGTTGACCGTCACGATGTGCTTGCCCCGGACCGGCGGCCGCTCGCCCGCGGGATTGGCGAACGCACGCAGGAAGTTGTCGCGGTCGTCGTGATTGCCCAGGGCCAGGCCGACCGGCCGGCTCTCCACCACCGGGGCGATCAACTTCTTGAAGTTCTCGTAGTCGCCGGCCTGGCCCGTCAGCCGTGCCAGGTCGCCGGTAATTACCAGACCCTCCGGCTGCTCGGACTTGATCCAGTCGATGACCTTCTGGAGATTGCGATAGGGGTAGAACCCCCTGTAGTTATTCTCCGGATCGGCCGCAACATGCGTATCCGACAGAAACGCCCACCGCGCCCGCTCCCGTCCCGCCTCCGCCAAACTGCGATACGGCCCAAGCACAACAGCCCCGCCCGCCGCCGCAAGCCCCGCCCGAATAAACTGCCGCCTCGTCATTCCAAATCGCAACGCATCAGCCATCAGCACACCCTTTCCACATCGATCATCACAGGTTCCAGCCGCTTCCTTGTACCACAAACCCCGCACCGTGCAAAGACCCTGCACGCACTGCCAGTCGGCACTTGCGTAGCTCGTGGCGAGGGCGTCTCGCCCTTGCGTTCCCTTCCTGCCACCACGAAACGCAGTCACCGACGCCGGAAAGAACCTGACAGATTGTTCTTGCAAAATACAAATTGAATTGTATTCTGCAAGGATATGATCCAACGGGAAGCAGCCAACCCAAGACCGAAATAAGTGAGATGTCGCCAGAATTCCCCCGGAATTCGCCACCAGTTTTTTCGAGCCACAGAGGGCACAGAGGCCACAGAGATTGAGTATCGAACTCACGCGAAGGCGCAGAGCTGCAAAGGAGCCGCGTAGGGTGTGCCGTGCACACCGATCCCTCTGCATTGCGACGACACGCCTCCGTTTCTCCGGGCCTCTTTCCCAGGAACCGACAATTGTTCCTGACCGATCCTCGAAGCCCCAGAAAACTATATAACTAAAGACGCGGCCCCGCCCGACCCTGTTAATGCGCCCAGCCCGGACGTCGATTGCAGGAAATCATCCTGCTTCTTCTGCGAGGTCCTTCGCGATTGCGGGCACTGGATACCCAGCTTTCTTGTGCGCCCGAATACGCTCAATCAAGTCCTCTTCTGCGATGTTCATACCACCATTGTGGCAATTCTTTACGACGGCTGTGTAGGCCGCTAAGCTAATGGTTGCCCTGTGTGGTTTCATAAAGACCATGAAGTTCGCCAGACTGTCTGCGACACCTGTATACTCCTCGAAGTATGGGAGTTTCCACAACTCGGATCCATACTTTACGACAAAGGACTCTGCATCCATTGAGTAGTCCACGTCCTTACTGCCGGTAGCTCGGTAATACATCTCAGCAGCATTCTTTATCCCTCGCACCAGGATTATGGCCGGAATGTCTTTCGTGTTCAGCCATTTCATTGCAGCCTCACAGACCACATTGGGGTCTGTTGAGTGCTCGATGATGTCCCACTCCGGGATCTTCGTGTAGTACACCGTGAACCCGTCTATGGATTGACAGTCTGGAGTACGTTGCAAAGCTCTCTCTTCGGCGCGCAACAAGACGTCTCTAACCGCGACGAGAGCGCTCCTGCGATTGTCTTCCCTAAGCTGTCTGAAATTCTCCTGGAACTGCTCTCGTTGTTCCCTCAACTGCTGCGATTGGTAAAACAGGCTGGCCGGAAACCAAATAACCGCCAATACACCAGCAGCTGCCTCCATGACGCTACCTATTGCTGAGGACTCAGTTGGGAACCAGACCAAGATACCTATGGCCAGCAACACCGTGAAGACGGACAGCAGGATTAACAATCGCGTCTGTGGCACAATATACCTCCCGCTTTTGAACCGGTTCGTTCAAGAAGACTTGGACCTCTACCCCGTCATTCTCCCAGGCATGGTCTGTCACGTCAACGGGTAACCCCAGGTTTTACCAGGGACAGCCACCGTTTTCTGGACTCGCAGGTACCACTAATAGGTGGCTATCCATAGTTCTTTCCGCAAGCGCGTATTATACGGCGTCAATATTGAAAACATCGCCCGAAACTTCCGTTCCGAAGGGTTCTTTGGCTACACCGAAGAAGAACCGTGTTGGCAATCGCGTATCGAAGACGGCGTAAGCCGATGTTGATGCAGAAATCGGGTTGCCGGCTCCGACGAACTTCATGGGTTCGCCGGCGATGTCGGGAAACTCGCCCTCAATCGCCCCTATGGCAGCGCCATTCGCAGGGCCGGTGCCCCACTGAATCGGCTGAGCGCCACCCTTGGGAAACGCCAAGCGCCAATACCGGAGTTCGCCGAAGCGGGGACGCACTTCGATGGCTAGCCGTCCGGGTTGGCCAAGGTATCCGTAGTGGGTCTTCAGTAAGACCTGATTCTGCTCGGGAACAACTCGTCGCGGCGGTGTCCCAGCGACGGCGGCACGGACTTCCTCAATCCAGTCGGGATTGGCGAGGTCAATGCACAACCGGACCCGCAGTGAGAGAGGAACATCCCGAATGGACACATTGTAGAGAAGGCCGATCAGAGGGAACTCTTCACCGCGAGATTCGACTGCTCGCTGGAGAGCGTAGCTCAATTCCTCTTGGCAAGCCAGACTGCGCAGACTGTTGGGTGTCACAAGGTAGGCCCAGCCTGACAGCGGATCGGACGACATCCGGTCCGCGATCTGAGCCCACAGCTTCCGCCCTGGGACAAGTGCAATCTTGT
>Ga0315277_10000607_pt1 | contig 56478 bp, 42 predicted proteins | sample YL17G05_15_MG_FD_203695 | JGI IMG/M metagenome (GOLD analysis project Ga0315277, IMG submission 203695) | Sediment microbial communities from Yellowstone Lake, YNP, Wyoming, USA - YL17G05_15 | ecosystem: Environmental > Aquatic > Freshwater > Lake > Sediment | place: USA: Wyoming | collected... | reverse complement strand
AAGTCAATGAAGATCCGGTAGTGTTTCGCTGGAAGTATAAGCTCGATTGCCTTTCCGTTGTGTAGGTTATTTATTGATATGTTATTTTGGAATCGCTATACTAGATCTCGAGTTCGACGCGCATCACGCCGTCTTTAGCCTGCCCTTGCAGTTTGAAGCCCAGCCGCTCGGTCACTCGCAGGATGCTGGTGTTGTCGTGGAGAATCGATCCGATAATGCGGCGGATGTTCTCTTTGGGCGCGATTTCGACCAGCCGCCTGAGCAGTTCCATGCCCAAACCGAATCCCTGGAAGGCATCCCCGACGAGAATGGCGAACTCCGCATCCCCGGTGCCCAGGATCTTGATCAGGCGTCCGGCGCCGATAATCCTCGATTCGGCGGGCCGCGGATCGGGCAACTCGGCCAGGAGCGTGATCTCGTGGTCGAAGTCCACGAAGCAGATGCGGGAAAGGCGCTCGTGTTCGACGCGCTGGCTGAGTTTCATGGGGTAGAAGTAGCGCAGGTACACGGTCCGTTCGGAAAGAGTTTCGTGAAATCTCACCAGCAGCGGTTCGTCTTCCGCGCGGATCGGGCGAATCATGATCTCGCGCCCGTTCTTCATGATCCAGGGTTTGGCATACTGGGCCGGGTAGGGACGAATCGCCAGCTTGGGCAGCTGGCTTTCCGCAATTTCCGGACCGTAAAGAACAACGCGCGCATCGAGCGCCAGAATGCGCTCCGGCGATGCCAACAAAGGATTAATGTCGATCTCCTTGATCCAGCGCTGTTCCACCACCAGTTGGCTGAAGCGCACGATCAACTGTTCCAGAGCGGCCAGGTCCACAGGCCGCTTGCCGCGGACGCCCTGGAGCGCGGTGTAAATCTTGGTTTGCTCCATCATGCGGCGCGCAAGCGTGGTGGTTTGCGGCGGCAAGCCGAGCGACCGGTCCTTGAACACTTCGACCAGCGTCCCGCCGGTGCCGAACAGCAGCACCGGCCCGAACTGGGGGTCCGGGCTGCTTCCCAGGATGATTTCGTAGCCGTCGAGTTTGACCATCGGCTGCACCGAAACGCCCAGGAAATCCGCCGCCGCGGCGCGCTCGATCACGGCCTTCTGAATTGCGCGGAAGGCGCCGCTCACCTCTTCGGCAGTCTGCAGATTCAGTTTCACGCCGCCCACATCGGACTTGTGAGTGATCGTTTCCGAGTGCAGCTTGACGACCACCGGATAGCCGAGTTCCTGTGCCGCCTGCGCGGCCTGGTCTTCCGTCCCGGCGATGCGCATTGGAATCGTGGGAATGTCGTAGGCGGCCAGCACCTGCTTGGACTCGGTTTCCGTCATTATCGTCCGCCCCGACTGGCGGAGCGCATGGATCATCTGCTCGATCCGGGCCCGTTCGGCATCGTGTTCCGCCGATGTGGGGGGGAGCACCGGCGTCTCGTAAATGCCGCGCAGGTTGTACGTATAACGCCACATGTAATTGAACAGGCGCGCCGCGTTATCCGGGTGACGAAACGTGGGGATCCTGGCCTGGTTGAGGATGCTCTCCCCCTCGGCCACATCCTCGCCGCCCATCCAGCTGGCGAGTATCGGCTTGCCCGGAATGCTGGCATAGGGCTTGAGTTTTTCGGCCGTTCCGGTCGGGTCGGTCATGGCCTGAGGCGTCAGGATGACCAGCAGGCCGTCGCTGTTGGGATCGGCGGCCGCGATCTCCAGAGCGCGGGCGTAGCGGTCAGGTTCCGCGTCCCCGAGGATGTCTACGGGATTTCCATGGCTCCAGGCAGCCGGCAGGATGCCGTTCAGCTTCTCGATGGTTTCCGGCATGAGCTCGCTCAGTTCGCCCCCGCCGGCGATCAAGGCATCGGTTGCCAGCACGCCGGGTCCGCCGGCGTTGGTCAGGATGGTCAGGCGTTTGCCCGCCGGGCGCGGCTGCTTGGCCAGCACCTCGACGGCATTGAAAAGGTCGGAGATGCTGTCGACGCGCGAGACGCCCGTGCGCCGGAAGGCCGCTTCCAGCACATCATCGCTGCCGGCGAGCGAGCCGGTATGGGAAGCGGCGGCATGCGCCGCGGCCTCGGTGCGTCCGGCTTTGATCACGATCACCGGCTTGGACAGCGCCACTTCGCGCGCGGCCGAAAGGAAGGACCGCGCGTCGCCCACGGTTTCCATGTAAATGACGATGCTCTGGGTCAGCGGATCATCCCCCAGATAGCTGATCAGATCACCCCAGTTCACGTCCAGCATCGAGCCGATGGAGATGAAGGCGCTGAAGCCGACGTTTTCCTTGAAGCTCCAATCCAGCACCGACGTGCAGAGAGCCCCGCTCTGGCTGATGAAGCCCACGTTGCCCGGGCGGGCCATGACCCTGGCGAAGGTGGCATTCAGCCCGCTGTGCGGCATCATCACGCCCAGGCAGTTCGGCCCGACGATCCGCATCCGCCCCCGGGCGATGTCGAGTATTTGCCTTTCGAGTTCCGCGCCCTCCGGACCGGTTTCCTTGAATCCGGCCGAGATGATGACCGCGCCGGGAATGCCCAAATCCACGCAGTCCTGAATCAGCGGCGGCACGCTTTTGGCAGGCGTCACCACTACCGCCAGGTCCACCGGATCCGGCACCGATCGTATGTCGGGATAAGCCTTGACGCCCAGCACAGCAGAGCGCTTGGGATTGACCGGGAACACCGCCCCGCCGAACGGGTTGGTGATGAGATTGGACATGATGGTGCGCCCCACGCTGCGCGGAGTTTCGGTGGCGCCGATCACCGCCACGTTTTTCGGCGCGAAGATCGCATCCAGCGAAGTGAAGCGGCGTTGGACTTCTTCCAGGGTCGTAACCGGTTTCAGGGGTTCAGGCATGATGTGCTGTATCCTTCTTATCAAAAATATGAATGAGCATTCCCGTGCGAACTATATTCCATCTGCCGCACGGAAATGAAGCAATGAATCGGTGCCTGGTTATCCTGTCCCCATTCTCATCCCCGTTCTATCTCGTTGATATTGTTTCACATGCGGAGGGGACAGGATAACCAGGCACCGAGTCTGTCATTTCAGGAGGTCCTTGACCTGGTTTTCAAGGAAGACGATGTCGCAGGCTTTGTGGTCGGGGCCCTCCTCGATCTGCGCCACAATCTGCCCTCTGCGGTCGATGAAAACAACAAAAGGGGAATTGAAACCGGGCTTTTGAATGTAGTTGATCCAGATGGCCCCGTCGCCCAGCAACACGGGATAGGTCAGTCCATGTTGCTTGATGAAAGATCCGACGATCCGCGCACGCTCCGCAAACGATCCGTTGGGAGCATCAAATGACACGGCCACCACCATAAAGCCCTGGTTTTTGTATGCCCGGTAAAGACTCTCCAGCTTTGGTGCCGCAACCTGGCAGTTTGTGCACCCGGTCTGGAAAAACTCCAGCAGGATGACCGACCCCTTCAAATCGGCCAGCTTCAGGATCTTCCCATCCAATGTCGGCAGGCTGAACTCAGGCGCGACGCGATGGATCGGAGCCTTATTGACCTGCGCATGAGAGATCCATAAAAAGGCGGAAAGCAAAAATAACGCCGCACAGAGGCTTCGTAACAACAGCATGAAATCTCTACCTCGAGGATCGTTTCCCATCTTGCCCCTTCCCTGGTTTCGTCCGCTTGCTCCGGCCCCTTGCGGATCATTGTTCAGGACTTCAAGTTACCCACCCGTGCGGTCCAAGTCAAGAATGCACAGCTCCAGCCGCTGGATTCCCCGGGTATGATCAGGTGAGCATCCGGATCGGAGATCCCTGCTCAAGGGAAAATCCGCAGCGGCGGGGGCAGCTCACCCTGCAGATACAGTGGTGTGAAACCACCGGCATTCCTCCCACGGAAACCCGGCCCCCGAAATCCCCGCGAACCACGGCATTGGAAAGAATGCTGCTTCGATAGGAACGGCGCCGGGCACAGGGCAGGGCTTGTATCGTGGGGCGACCGGAGGTAAACTCTTACCAGTAAGAGTAATATATGCTCAGGAGGCTCTCATGCGCATTACCAGCAAGGGGCAGGTAACCATCCCCCTGGCCGTACGCCGGGCAACCGGCCTGCTGCCGAACTGCGAGGTGGACTTCAAAGTCGCAGGCAAAAAGGTGATCCTGCTCAAGGCGGCCAGGCAGCCGCTCCGGGGCGAGCGCCTGATCCGGCGCCTGCGTGGACGGGGCAGCGTCAAAATGAGCACCGATGAAATCATGGCGCTCACACGGGGAGAACGATGAGCGAGATCCTCGTGGACAGCAATGTTCTGCTCGATGTCATGACCGAAGACCCGCGCTGGTGTGCATGGTCATCCGAAGCCCTCGCCCGGTGCACAGACAGCTCCGTGCTGGTCATCAATCCGGTTATTTACTCGGAAGTCTCCATTCGCTTCACGACCATTGAAGATCTGGAGGATGCCTTGCCCCAATCGATGTTCGAGCGGCGCGACCTCCCATGGGAGGCGGCATTTCTGGCGGGGAAATGCTTTGTGAAGTATCGCCGCGCGGGCGGAAGGAAGACCTCGCCCCTGCCCGATTTCTTTATAGGCGCCCATGCGGCCGTGGAGAAACTGGATCTGCTGACCCGCGATCCCACGAGGTATCGCGCCTATTTCCCGACCGTCAGACTCATCACGCCCGGCGGTTAATCCGGGTTCCGAAGCAACCTGGAACGCGCGCGAAAGAAAACCCGGATGTCGTCGTTGCGCGGATTGACGACGTAAATGGCCACGCGCCCGTCGGCCAGGGTCTGGATGGTTGCCGGCGTATCCATCTCGACCAGGTACCATCCGGGCGGCAGAACGACCATGTTGCGCGGGCGGCCGAAAGTGCGGTCCCATACCAGTTCGTCCCCCTGCAGGTAAAGACTCTTGGGGTCGGTGTAGGTTTCCTTCAACCGGATCCTGTTTGTGGTTCCTTTGGCCACCGGTTGCGCCAGGTGGGTCACCACTACTTCGGTATCGTCCACGATCGCTTCTCCAGGAGACATCCCGCGCGCCTTGACCTGTTTGCCGCTGAGAATTTCGCACTTGAGCTTCTGTCCGCTATCCAGATCGATGCTTTCCGGATCCGATACGTGCGCTCCGGCGCGCACCACATTGAAGTAGTATTTCTCACCCGGTTTGCGCTCGGTGTAATCATGCGTGATCCGGAATGCGTGGGTTTCCGGCGCCTGCAGCTCATAGAGTATCTCCCGATCCTGGTAAGCCCTCTCTGAAATCCGGGCCGGCGCTTGTCCGTATAGAAGGCACCCCAAGAACGCCACCAGCCATAAGCTCAAAGGGAACCTGATCGCCTCTGTTTTCACGAGCCTCTCCTTCGCTTCGAGATGGGTCGGACATCCTGCTTCCGGTTTTCCAGGCGGAAATACCGGGTGGATGCGAGATTGTTGTCATTACTGATCTTTGCCTTCTTTGACGACGGCTGGCCCCCCCCGGGGGAGCGCGGGCGTCCCGCCCGCAAATCCCTCGGTTTTGCCGCTGTCCACGCGCATGCGGGCGAGACGCCCGCGCTCCGTCGTGGTCCGGATCCCGAGCACATTCCCAATCCCGATGACTCTGTCGCTCGTTTGTCAATTGTGCCGGCTTCACTCCTGTTTTTTCACCGGCAGCCTGCGGGCCTGGATCAGCACCTCCAGCGGGCCGCCGCTTCCCGGATTCATGAAGGCAAGCTTCAGCCTCCCGTCCGGTTCGCGGATCACCTGCGCAGCCACCGAACAGGAAACAACCTCATATCCCGCCGGCAGGACCACGCTGTCCCTGGCGATCGAAAGGGATCGCTTGTATATGATCCGGTCGCCTTCCGCATAATAGCTCTGGTTGTCCTTGTACGTCTTGCTGATGATCAGCCGGTATTCGCCTTCTGCGGGAACCGAATGAGAAAGGTGTACCTTTATATATTGGGCCTCCGGATCGAAGTTCTCCCCTGGCGAATCCAGCCTGGCCTGCTTGCCGCTGACCACCTCGAATTTCAGCGGCTTTCCGGTTGCCCCATCGAACACCGATTCATCGGAGGCTTCACTGCCCGGCCGGATGATGTTGAAATGGAAACGCGCGCCGGCTTTGGTTTCAGTTACTTCGTAATAAATCCTGAACTGATGGGTTTCGGGCGCAAGCAGTTCATAGCGGGTATAGGTGTCGGAAGTGACATACTGGCCCCACGCGCACGGGGCGGGGACCGCAACCAGCAAAAGAAGAAAAACCATGGAATTCTTCAAGGCGCCTCCTGGAAAATCATGCCCGGAAATCGGAAGCCAAACGCGGCACCAGCCTCCAGCCGCATTCTACCGATATGCGGACGATTGTCCACAGATTTGCGCCCCGCAACGGAGTGCGCGCATCGCGCCCGCCTGCCCGGAGACAGAAGCAAAGCCAGGGAATTCACGGGCGATTCAATCCAATGTCGAATGGCTTTCATGCAACGACGAGGTCAGAGCATGGCGACGATGGCGCGTTTGGAGTGCGGCAACTGGTCGCCGCTTGCAAGAGCCGATCTGCTGTCGCACAAGGCGGCTTGCCGCCCTGGATCATCAGGACGCTTGGGAGCAGGGCTGCGTTTCGTTTTGCGGAATTCCAGGCAGCAAGCTGCCTGGCCAAGCCAGCGGGATGATCTGCAAAGCGGCGACCGGTCGCCGCACTCCAAACGGGATTGCGCCGTCATGGGACCGGCGATTCCGATCCCGCTTGGCGAACTATTCGTCTGCACATTTGCCACAGACTAATCGGGGACAGGCTTCAGCCTGTCTCCGACTCCTGATCTGCCATTTCTTTTGCTTGAATCACAGGAACATAAGCGATGAAATGGACGTATGAGCATATTAATGCACAGGGAGAAGCTCGTGAAATCGCACTTCAGGATCGCACTCCTGCTTACGTCATTGCTTTTGCCCGGCTACGCAGCGCCGGCCCAAGATCGGCTCCCTGCCGTGCAGCCATACCGCACCGACACGCCGCCCCTGATCGATGGTGTTCTGGACGACCTCGTATGGAAGAAGGCGCCAAAAGAGACCGGCTTCAAGACCTGGCGCCCGGATTTCGGCCGGCCCATGGCGGATGAGACCGTCGTCTATTATGCCTACGACAAGGAGAACCTGTATTTCGCCTGCCAGTGCTACGACAGCGAGCCGGAGAAAATCAAGGCTTCCGTCACCAGCCGCGATAATATCAATAACGACGATTGGATCTGTATCAATCTGGACTCGTTCGACGACCAGCAGAGCCTGTACGCGCTTTATGTCAATCCTCTGGGAATCCAGGGGGACAGCCGGTTCGCCGCCGGAAGAGAAGACTTCGGATTGGATCTGGTATGGTACAGCGCCGGTAAAATCCATCCGCGGGGTTATACGATTGAAATGAAAATCCCCTTCAAGAGCATCCGGTTTTCACATCGGGAGCCGGTGCGCATGGGGGTGGTTTTCGAACGGAATATCAGCCGGCGATCGGAAGGGGGGACTTATCCGCCGCTGGATCCAAAGAAAGGGCCCAATTTCCTCATTCAGACCAGGCCGCTGCAGCTTGAGGATATCCAGCACTATGCGCTGATGGAACTGCTGCCGGGATTCACCTTCAGCAGGCGAAGCGCGGCGGAAAACGGCCGGCTCTCTCTCAAGGAGCAGGATGCGGATTTCAGCTTCAACATTAAATACGGCGTCACTTCCCATCTGATCCTGGACGGCACGGTCAATCCGGACTTCAGCCAGGTGGAATCGGATGCCGGCCAGGTGGATTTCAACCAGCGCTTCGCGCTCTTCTACCCGGAGAAGCGGCCGTTCTTCCTCGAAGGCCTGGAGAACTTCAACTTCGGCGGCGCCCAAAGCAGCGATCCGCTCAGCGCGATCGTGCATACGCGCCAGATTGTGAATCCGCTGGCAGGTGCAAAATTATCGGGCCGGGTCGGAGAGCGGAATACCATCTCCACAATCTATGCACTCAATGAGCTTCCTCAATCGGAAAATGGCCGGGACTATGCCCAGTTCGCCATCATCCGCTACAAGCGGTCGCTGAATCAGGACAGCTACCTGGGCGGCATCTACACCGGCCGTGAAGACGGCGAGCGATATAACCGGGTTGCCGGCATGGACGGGCAGCTGCGCCTCTCCGATTCCACCCTGTTTGGATTTCATGCCCTCGGCTCCCAGGCCAACGGCCAGCTGGGGAATCCGGGCAATCGATCCGGACATGCGCTGGGAGTCGATTACGACCGTTCGGACAGGAATTTGCTTCTGAATGTCGGCATGCAGGAAATCGGCCGCGATTTCACCACCGACTCCGGCTACATCACGCGCGCGGGCATCACCCGTTTGCGCTTCGGCATCGCACCGCTGATCTATCCGAAATCCGGGCCGGTCCGCCGCATCGACCCGCTGTTCCACAGCTTTCACATCCACGACAAGGAAAGCGGATTGTGGGAAACCTATGACTCCGCCGACCTGCGGTTGACCATGCGGAAAAATACCGCCCTGGTTGCCGGATACTCCTATGCTACGGAAGTTTATCAGGGCCGGAAATTCAAAACCGGCGGACTGCGCCTGTCCGGACAGAGCCAATTGTGGAAGGAATTCTCCCTCAGAATCTCCTATGCGCGGAAGCAGAAAATCCGGTACATCGACGCTCCTTTTCAGGGCCGGGGCAGCGATGCGACCGTCAGCGCCACCTACCAGCCTTCCACAAAACTGAATTTCAGCCTGAGCTATACCTATTCGGATCTTGCGGACCAGGCCGAAGGCGCGAAGATATTCGACTACACCATCCTGCGCAGCCGCAATACCTACCAGGTCAACAAATATCTTTTTCTGCGCGGCATCGTGGAATACAACTCGTTCCGCCGCAGAATCATGACCGATTTCCTCGCCTCCTTCACCTATATTCCCGGCACGGTGATTTACTGCGGTTACGGATCACTATATGAAAAAATCGCCTGGACCGGGGATCACTATGCGGCGGCGCAGGATTTCGGGGAAACGGCGCGGGGCCTTTTCTTCAAGGCTTCCTACCTGTTGCGCCGATAGCCCCGGATTCCGCAATCAACCCGCCGCTCCAGTGGAACGGCGGTCCCTAAGGATGCATGGGCCCGCCCTCGAAAATTTCCCTGAAAAAATTTCGCTCAAATCACCTGCCCGCCAGTTAGAGAGATTGAAAGCCACGGCACGGTAAGGGCCAATCAGAACATCAGGGCCAGCACCTGCGCCGTATGCGATCCGTGGGTGCGTGTGAATCGTTTGGAGTGCGGCGACTGGTCGCCGCTCTGGAGATCGTTCTACTGGCCCCACCAGGCAGCTGGCTGCCTGGAATGCCGCAAACCGACTTCCGGCGGTGCTCCCAAGCGTCTCGCCCTCATGTACGACGGCGGCAAAGCCGCGGGATTTGCGGGCGGGACGCCCGCGCTCCATGGATTTCCGCATCCTGCACATCCCGGGCAAAGGAAAAAGCGATGAGCGGAAAAAGCACAAAAAACATTGAGATTGCAGCCAACCTTTCAGTGATTGCCGTTGCTTTTCTGGGCGGCATTTTATTGACGAAGAGCCTGCTGTTTGGGGGCCGGAGTCAGATGCCGACTTCTCCAAAGGCCTCCGACGCCATGCCCGAGATCGGGCTCCGCATCACGCTGCCCGATGTAGATTGGACGGCCCACAAACGAACCATGGTTCTGGTCCTCTCCACGCGGTGCCGTTTCTGTTCTGAAAACGCGCCGTTCTTCCGGAGACTGGCACAGGAGATTCAAGGACGCGGGGATGCAGGCATGATCGCGGTCTTTCCGCAAGATGTGAAGCAAGGTGCGGCATACCTGGAAGGATTGGGAGTGCGGGTGGACACGGTGATACAGGCCCCGGTCTCCTCGGTGGGGGCGAAAGGAACCCCCACACTCATAGTGGCTGATGGTGAAGGATTTGTATCAAGGGCCTGGGTGGGGCGCGTGCCGTTCGAGAAGGAGTCTGAGCTGATCGGTTGGCTGAAATAATCGACCACGCCTGGATGGCGTGGCTTTGGACTGCCCCGCACAGCGGGGCGAAGCGAGGCTGCCCTCGGGGTCGGGATCGGAATCGGGGTCGGTATCGCTATCGGCCCGGAGTTGATCGCATTCCTGGGGTCCATCGATTTGTGATGATTTCGAATCCCGATACCGATTGCGATCCCGATACCGATCCCGACCCCGAGGATTCTTCGCTCTTGTTCCAGGGGTATAACGACACCTGGGGCTCGCCGGAACGGCAGAGCCTTTCAGGGTCGCACGGCCAAAGGCCGTGGTTTGAGGTTGGAATCACAACATGGAAGGGAGGAAAAATGAGAGTCACGATCTCACGTTTTGTCTGGATTTTGATGATAGTCGGCCTGGGGCTGTATCTGCCGTCCAGGTCAGGCGCGCAGGAAACCGTTGTAGCTTGCTGCAGTTGCAGCGAGCCGCAATTTGATGAAGACTGTAATTATGTGTGCCCCGACAGCCCCTTTTGCGAGTGCGGTTCTCCATATTGCGCCGCGGATGGATCAGGGTGGATGTGTGCCCAACCGCCTTCGTGCAGTCCCGGCTATCAACTGGCCTGTTCCGGCGGCGGATGGACCTGTGAGTATGCCGGCGGGGGCGGAGGCGGGACCGGAGGCGGCGGCTGTGAGCCCTTCTGCTACTGCCCGTGGTTTGATCCGTACTGCGCGTATTGTCCGTACTGGGATCCTTATTGCGAGTACTGCGACTATGAATGGGATGAGTCCTGCTACGATTGCGATCCCTGCGATCCCTCTTGCGGCAGTTACTACACAGGTTATTGGTATTGCATGATCTGAAAGGAGCCGAGCTATGAGAATACTGTTTCTTGCACTCCTGCTTTCACTGCTTCCGCCTTTGAGCGCGGCATTTGCACAGGACGCCAACGCCATTTTCGCGAACGCGAACCCCTTCGACGATAGTGCCCAGGCCTCAAAAGGGGACGTCAAGGCACAACTCCGCCTGGGATACCGGTTCCTGACGGGCGCCAACTGCGTCATGGATGCCCGTCGAGCATCGCTGCACTTTGCGGCTGCCGAGGCGCAATCCCGTTGGACATCCGCATCCGCATGGCTCGGTTTCACCTATGCAACGGCGCCGGCGCTGGGCAAGGCCGCGGAAGGCACCATGATGCTCGAAGACATGGTCAGGCGCGGTGACATGGTCGCGAAGACGCTTCTCGGCCGCTTGTACCAGACGGGGACCGGGGTTCCCAAAAGCCCCGAAAATGCGCGCCAGTTGTTCCTTGAAGCCGCACCTCGATTTGCACTCGCCCAGACCTATCTTGCAGAGGTTTATCTCAACGCGCCGAGCCCGAGTCCGGCGGATTATTCCATTGCGCACGGCTTGCTGGTGAAGGCCGCGGCAGCCGGGGAGCCAAGGAGCATGGTGCACCTGGCCTTTTTCCATATGCAGGGATTCGGCGGCCAGAAGGACTTCACCAGGGCGGCTTATTGGCTCAACCGGGCCATGGAACGTGGTGATGGCATCGCCATCTATCAGCGCGGCATTTTTTACGGCAAAGGCTGGGGCGGCCCCAGAAGCGATAAGATGGCGGCCGCGCTTTTCAGGCGATCGGCGGACCTGGGGTATGCGCCGGCCCAGACTGCGCTGGGAATGTGCTACGCCACCGGCAAGGGAGTTGACATGGACGCCAACCAGGCCCTTAAATGGTTCGGCATGGCTGCTCCCAAAAACGAATTCGCGGCCAGGCAACTGGCCGCATTGCGGGCAAAGATCCATCAGAATATCAAAAAGAAATGAACTGCCAGTCAAAACTGCCTGGTAAATGCCGTATTGCATGCCCCGGGTGCTGCATGGTTCCCGTCGTGCAACGCGCACGCGGGATGTCATGATCACGGACGGCACTCACGGGCCGATAGTCACAGAAAGCGAGGCGATGAGAACATGTCTATTCCAAAAGCGATATCAAGTACCGTTGTTCTGGCTGTAATCCTGGCGGCGTGCGTTCCCGGGCTTGTCGCGCAAGATCCTCTCCTTGGCTGGAAAGCCAGTGGAAATGTCTCGGATCTGGCATTGATCCGTGTGGCGGAATCCAAGTATCGCACCACTTTGACTTTCAGGAATATCTCGGGGAGAGCCATTTCTGCCGTGGCAATTTCCTTTTATGGGAGGGAAAACAGCGCTACCAGCCGCTACGAAGAGTGGATCGGAGACGATCAGGCCGGTCTGGCGAATGGAAATTCGTTTGATCTGGATATTGGAAACGAAGAGGCTGCCGAATACAACCACATGCTGGCTATTAGCGCCGTTGTGTTTGAGGATGGGACCGTTGAGGGATTGCGGCATCAGCTCGACTTCATCAGGTTCGGGCGCCTGGGGAAAATGCTCGAAACCGAGCGTATCAAAAGCCTGCTGGCGGGACCCAAGGAGCAATATCTGGCGGATGAGGGGATAAAGATCCTCACGGACAGAGTGGGAAGATCGCCACGAACGCATGACGACGCGCTTGCTTCGGTCGAAAAAACCCTCCCGCCGGAAGTGTCGATTCTTGAGCTAAAGAGCGCGGAGGAAGGGATACGACAGAGCTTCTTCCAGGGAGTGCAGAACACACGAATCGACATGCTGAAAAGAATCGATCAGATGCGCCAGCTGCCATTATCGGCCAAGGACCCGAAGGTGCTCACCCGGGATCTTTTCCTTTCCAGTCTGATCCAAAAATATGAAACCAGATGCACCCGTTATCGTTCCATGTGGGAACGCGCACAGAGAGGAAAACGCCATGATTAAGAAGTTGCAGTTGTTTGTTATCCTGCCGCTCATGGGGCTCTTCATGACCGGCTCGGCCGTGCCTCAAGGGACGGTGATAAAGTGCAAGGACTGCACGCGATTTCCGGGCACCACCTGCTGGCCCGAAGCGGACTGGCAGGACCTGGCGGATCCCGGATGCATCAGCGACGGGACGGAGCCGTGCGCCCCTAATCTGGGGAGAAAATACACGATCACCTGGACGGGCGCCTCCATTATAGAGAGGCCAACCGAGCGGGTGCTGTGGTGCCGGGGAGCAACCGCGGCCTACCAGGTCTGTAATCACGGAAATGTTCTCTACACATACTACAAGGGCTGTCCACCCGTCTTTTATCCGCCGGTATCCGGAAAAGGTATATTTCTTGCGGAAGCATCGCAGGGCACGGCAACCCCTGTTCTTTATCAGTGGTGCGGCACGGGCGGATTAGTCACCAATCCGTCCAATCAGCAGATACGCATCGGAATTGTCCTTCCCTATTATGCGGCCGTGGCCTGCGGCGATTCGGGTGACCGTTCCTCCAAGGTCGAGGCCACACGCAAGTGCCGGTAAGCCCGTGTGCGATCCTGCGCACCCGGAGAAATCATTCTGCTGTAATCGATCACACCTGGAAGGCATGGCTTGGGCCAGCCGCACAAAACGGGGCAAGCCGAAGCAACCTTCGGGGTCGGGGTCGGTATCGGGGTCGCTATCGCAATCGCTATCGGAGTTGATTGATATCCTGAGGCTCATTGCTTCCATATGATTTCGAATCCCGATACCGACTGCGACGCCGATACCGATCCCGACCCCGAGGATTTTTCACAAAAGCAGATCCGTTCCGTGCCCACTTTTTTTGTTCACGTCCAGGGTTAGGAAGAGCGGATCGTGGGTGGGACTCCCAACAAGATCTTAATTGAATATCTGGCCCGAATGACAAAATAGAACCACTGAGTTGCGCTCGGTCGGTCTCCTCGACGTACGGTCAAGTGCGCCTGTAACGCAGGCTTCCAGCCTGCGGCCTCGCAGAATTTGCGGGCCGTCGCAGGCAAGATGCCTGCTCTACCAAGCCGCCTCGCTACGAAACCCGGTGAGAAATGCGGGCTGGCCGCATCCTTCGGATCGCCAAGCAGAGCTGTGCCCTCACCTCCTGGTTGCGAAAAACCGCGCGGCATTGGGCCTCCCGCCCGCGTGCCATTCGGCGGAGCACCACAGGCCTGCTCACACCAATTTCCGGATCCTGCAAAAAACTCTTGACAAACCTATATTACCTAGTATATTGAATATACTAGGTATGACAGGAGGGTGACTTGTTCATCGCGCTATCACCGAGCAATCCGGATCCCATGTACAAGCAGCTGACGGATCAGATCAGAGACGCCATCGCCGCGGGCGATCTGAAGCCGGAGGAGAAACTCCCTTCGGTCCGTGAACTTTCCGAGGCGCTCAAAATCAGCGCCATTACCATCAAACGCGCCTACCTGGATCTCGAGACCGGGGGATTCATCCATACGCGCGCCGGCCTTGGCTCCTTCGTGGCCGGCATTAATAAAGAGGTCCTCCGGTCCGGCAAACTGGAGGAGTTCCGCACGGATCTGAGGAGGCTGCTGCGGACCGGAGAGAAGTTCGGATTTTCGGCCCAGGATCTAATCCGGCTTATTCGAGAGATCAGCGAGGAGTGAAATGAATCCGATTCTGGAAGCGAGGAACCTTACCAAGCGATATCACGACTTCACACTGAGGGAGATTTCCCTGGAGATCCCCTGCGGCTGCATCGTGGGATTCTTCGGGCCCATCGGAGCCGGCAAGACCACGCTGATGAAGCTGCTGGCGCATCAGATCCCGGCGAGTTCCGGAACGGCCCGCGTCTTCGGCCTCGGCTACGACGAGCGTGAGAAGGAGATCAAAAACCGGATCGGCTACGTCCCCCAGGAACCGAGCTTCTACGGAGAGAGGTCCGTCGGCTCCAATGTCCGTTTTGCCGCCTCCTTCTTCGAACGCTGGGACGGGGGAGTATTTTACCGGATGCTCGACGAATTCAGGATCAGCCGGGAGAAAAAGATCAAACACCTCTCCCGGGGGCAGAAGACCCTCCTTTCGCTCGCCTTGGCGTTGTCCCATGAAGCGGATCTTCTCATCCTGGATGAACCGACGGCGGGCCTGGATATAGTCCTGCGCCGTACGCTTCTCGACCGCCTGCGGCAGTTCACCGCCGAGGGGGAGCGGACAGTCGTGGTGGCATCCCACATCACCGACGGCCTCGAGGAGATCGCCGAGCACATCAAATTCCTGGATGATGGGAACCTCGTGCTTCAATCCGAAAAGGACGATTTGCAGACCCGATGGAAGCGCATTCACTTCAAAGAAGGCGCGCTCAATCCGGAAATCGTCAGGCAATTCATCGATGTCCGCACGCAACCCTTCGGCAGCTCGAGACTCACCCGCGATTTTTCCGCCGTGCGCGAGCAACTTGCCCCGGGGATCGCAGCCGGCGACGTCAAGGTGGAAAACGCCCGTCTCGATGAAATCCTGATCGCTATGCTGAAAGGAGAGTGACATGTTCACCATTGCCCGAAAGACATCCTTTTTCTATTTCACTCACCTGTGCACGTTCTGCGCGCCGGCATGGCCAGCGCTGCTGAAGGGAAAGGGCGGGATCATCTCCATGCTGGCGTGCTGGGTTCCCTTGTGGCTCAGCAGTTCGGTCCTGTGGAGTGAGAAGCAGGAGTCGTATGCGTTTTTGCGCATGCTGCCGGTGACCGACCGTGAGATCGTGCGCGCGAAATTCAGCCTGGCGCTAGCAGCTGCCTTCGTCTACTGGTTCGTACTGTCGCTGTTCACTTGGTGGGCCTGGGGTTCCACATGGGAGTACCCAGCATACACGGCGCTGGCCAATCTGACCTGCGCCATTTCATTGCCCCTTGTGGCCTGCTGGTACATCTTTTGCTGGCGGTTCGGCCAGTCCGCGCTGACCGTCGGCGTTCTTGCCTTCATCGTGTTTGGTATCATCGCCACTTTCATTTTCAACGTCGATCGCAGGAACTGGGTCGGCGCCCCCGGAATCCCGGTAGTCCAGTGGCTGGCCGAGGGGCCGTGGTATCTGCAACTCTGTCTCTTCCTTATAGCGCTGGCTGCCTATTACGGGCTCATGCAGGTGGCGGTCCGCGTGAAACAAAAAAGTGAGGCGTCTTTATAAATCAGCTTTGTCCGGAGGCTGAATGGGCATTTTCCGGCCTGATGCCGGATGGAGGATTCCAATGAGTGTAAAGAGAATGGTTTTCATGGCGCCGTTGTTGTTGATGCTGGTATGGCCGGCCCGAGGCGCCGAACCGCTCGCCGAGGAGTACTATTACGCGATCGAAATCAACGGGACGGTATGCGGCTACGTAAGGTTCACAACCGCGCCGCTTCTGCAGGACGGTAGAAAGATGCTCCTGCTGAAGCACGAGATTCTGATGCGGGTCGCTGCACTGGGGAGTCAGGTCGAAAGCAGGCTCAACCTGACCTATCACATCGATTCCATCACCGGCCGTTTCACCTACCATGATAGCATCATCGAGCAGGGAGACATGCGGCTGTCTTCCAAAATCCGCATCGAAGGCGGGCAGGCATTCGTTTCCGGAAGCGGGGTGAGTCAAGAGCAAGCCGTTCCACTTCCGCCGGATGTGGTCCTGGCCAACACTTTATATCATCCGCACCTGGTGGCAGATTTTTCCGGCCGCAAGCTGGAGACCAAGACTTACCAGATCTTCGACGGCCGGGATGCCCAGGTTCAGGAGATCACCTACACGAAGGTTGGAACCGAGACGGTCCAGCGGGCCGGCAAGACCTATGAAACCATCGTTCTTGACATGTTGAACAAATGGAACGGGATAAAATCGAAGCTGTGGCTGGACCCGGCGACCGGTATCGTCGTGCAAACCCAATATCAAAACCGGTTCTCCTACCTGGCCGGCGCATCGGTGGCGGGAACTCTCCGGACAGTGAACCTGGACACCAACTTTTTTGCCAAAGCCAACATCTCCATCGCGAATGTCAAAGAGATCTCCTACATGAAGGTGCGTGCCACCATCGAACCTACCGGCCTGTGGGTGTCGCCGGAGGCGCTCAACGTGCGGGGACAGCGGTTCACCGGCACCATCAAGGACAATCTCGTGGAAGGCGAGTTTGAGGTCGAGCATCGCCGTTATGATGGTTTGAAGGCGCCGCCGTTCCCTCCCGATTTCAGCCGGGACCCTGCGGCGAAGGATTACCTCACAGCATCGGAGCTGATCCAATCCGACGATCCGGTCCTGGTGGAGAAGGCACGGGAAATCACGAAGGGATCCCGTGATTCCTGGGAAGCGGCGCGCCGGCTGAGCCGCTGGGTCTCCGAGAATATCCAAGGCGCGATTCCCGGCGGCGGCACGGCCCGGGGCGTGTACGACTCGCGCAGCGGCGAATGCGGCGGACACTCGTTCCTGATGGCGGCGTTCAGCCGGGCAGTCGGGATTCCCGCGCGCGTGGTCTGGGGATGCCTGCATTTACCTGAGCGCGGAGGAATTTTCGGCCAGCATGGCTGGAACGAGATCTATATGGGCGAGGCCGGATGGATCCCCGTCGATACGACAGCCGGGGAAATCGACTACGTCGATTCGGGACACATCCGCATCGGGCTTCACCAGTCCACTACTACGTGGCTGAATGCGCGCAAGATGGAGATCCTCGATTACCGGATCGGCTCGGGCGGCCCGGCGGAGTCGAAACCGGCCGTCTCCGCGAAATATGAGAGGTACCTGGGCGAATACACGCACAGCAGCCGCGGCCAGGTGCAGGTTATCGTCAGGGACGGATCCTTGGTCCTGGACATTCCCGGGAAGATCTCCCTCTCCCTGAATGAGCCGGACGAGAAGGGAATCTGGCAGAGCAAGCTCTCAGATCGCGTGTACGTCACCTTCGGGGTCGCGGACTCTGGCGCCATCACCGAAGCCCGCATCCACGAGATCTTGCCGATGCGCCGCACCGGGCCGCTCGAAGAGCCGCCGCCCGACCTGCCCTCCGAGCTCCGAAGCTATCCCGGGAAATACCTGCTCTTGCAGGCGCAGGCCGAGTTCCTTGTTCAATACGAAAATGGGACACTCCTCCTGAATAACCTGGCGGCCAAGCGGATCACACGTCTGAAGCCGCCGGGCGCGGACGGCCGCTGGCAGGACGAATCCGGCAACCTGTCCATCCGGTTTTCATTGGACGCAAAAGGAGACGCGGAGTCGCTGACCATGGAAACAATCACCCGTTTTCGAAGATAAGCCATATTCCGTTTGGAGTGCGGCGGCTGGTCGCCGCTTTCAAGAGCCGAACTGCTGCCGCACAAGGCGGCTTGCCGCCGGGATGTCCACGAAACCCATGAAGCTATCCTGCGCTCTTGCGAGAGCGGCAGCAAGCTGCCGGGACGCGGCCAGTAGACAGATTGCCCAAGCGGCGATAAATCGCCGCACTCCAGAACGGCAACCGGCGCAAGCGCCGGCAATCCGAATCGACGGCTCATCGGAACCGCTGAGCATGAAAGGATTGCATGGCCTCCGGCCATGGATTTTTTCAACATCCAAGCGGCAGCGAAAAGGAAGCATCATGAACTACACAATTCTTGCGGCATCCATCTGCGCCATAGCCGTGACATGGCATATCGCGGCAACCATCATGATCCATGAAGCGTTGCGAAAAAGGAATCTCAAAGTCAGCTTCATCTTCTTGCGCCTGCTGGCTCCGAAATACGCATCGCAATACAGGGAGATCACCCGGAAAGAGACAGGCAGAACCGGTCCGCTCTTCTATCACTGGATCGTCTCCATCAACACGGCATGGGTCGCAGCGATCCTGCTCATCCTGGACCAGATCAGCCGGGGGCGTTCATGAGGAGGCGGAGCTCGGTGTCATGCACAATATCGCTGCCGGGCGCCAAAATTTGGTGAGGTTTTCCGACTTTTGCACTTGCGCCGGCGTATTCAGGGCATGAACGCTTCAACAGCAGTCCTGGCCGTTTCCGGCTTCTTCTCGGCGGAGATTGAGAGGCAGCTCCACATAGTCAGTCGTGAAGGAAAACGGGGGACAGTCACCGGTGTCCCCGGAAGATCCAGAGGATACGAGAATCCACCTCGGGAATGGTGTCAGGTCTGGAAAATTCAATTCTCGATTCTGCATATCGGAAATGACATGGAATCGCCATATCAAAATTTGAATTTTCCAGACCTGACACCAGATCTCTGGAAAGACCTACGGGCTAAGACATCCAGCGCCAGGCGGGCAGAACTTCGATCTCCGCACCTCCCTCGATGAGGCGATCGGTCTGGTCAAGGGTTACCACGAATGCCCGGCGCCGCCCGCGCAGGCGCGTGCCTTCGATAACCCCCCGGAGTTCGCGTGCGCGATTGGCAGGAGTGAGTTCGAGGCAAACCTGGATGGCCGCATCCGGGATGATGAAATCACATTCCCACAAGTCACGCTCGCCGGCGTAATGCAGATCACGCGTTTCCCGGCGGAGATGGAGCGCCACGGCGTTCTCCAGCCGATGGCCGAGATCAGGCTGAGGCTGTGGCGAGTTGGCGCGGCGCATGCCGGATTCAACCGGGACAGATGTCGGGAATCAAAAACTGAATTTTGAATACCTGACACCAGATCCGGTTTCATACACACACTGGCGATTGTCGGCCTTTACGTAATAGGACTTGTAGTTGGCTGCCTTCGGATCCATGCATCCCGCCAGGTTGAGCAATTCCACCTTGCGGAATTCGATCGGGTGGCTCTCGCTTTGGAGGGATAGAAAGCCTTCGCCGAGCAGCATCCCGTCCTGTTTCACTGCCGGATCGTGCCCGCTGACATTTCCCCCGCCGATCTGGGGCTTTTCATAGGACAGCACCGTTTGCCCGTCAATCCTGTGCGTGATCTGCTGGTCTCCCAGCACCGTCACTTCCACCCGCACCCATTGATCCCCGTCATAGGTCTTGGATGATGAATTCACGCAATGCGCGGTAAATAGTTTACCGTTCATTTCGACGTTGGTTCCCGGGGTGCATAAATTCGCTGTCGTCCGGGGGCCTTTGCCCAACCCGCCCAGGAATTGCACTTCAATGGAAATCGGGAAATCCTGATCTTTCCCCATGCTGGCGGCCGATTGCGAGTGCACCATGATCCCGCTGTTGCGCGTCGCCCATCCGGCGCCGCCCGGCGCCTGTTCGCCGACAAATCGATACTCGACGGCGACGATGTAATGGGAAAATTTTTCCCGGTAAAAGATATGGCCGAAGCGGTCTTTGAACTGGTCGTAGGCGTCATACGCGACTTTCAGCACGCCATTCTCGACGCGAAAGGTCTGGCCGAGATTTTCATTCAGCGCATAGCCGCGAATCTTGACATCCCAGCCGTCGAGATTTATCCCATTGAAGAGCTGCCGCCACTCCTGTTTCCCCGGATCGTTCCCGGTCTGCGCCACTGCGGGCTGCGGCAAAGACCAACACAGAAAAAGCGCCGGTAAGAACGGCAAAAGGCAACGCGGACCTTTGCCGAAGGATAACGACTCGCAGGATCTCATTTCTCGTCCTCCATCCTAAGTGGAAGTGGAGAATCAGGGGCAACGCTTCCCCCAATTCCCAAATGCAAAAGCGTGGATCGTTCCCGATCTTCCCGGTCATTTGGAGGCTTCATAGATCACCTTCCAGGATGTGCCTGGAGTCGCCTTGTACGTCAAGATTGCCGCAGCGGCCGGGATAGCAAAAGCCAGGATGCCCCTTGCCCTCGAGCATGTGTCGGTCCCGTTTGAACATGACGCCTTATTGCTAATGGCGAGACCGGCGGCAATGCCGGCGCCTGCCGCTGCGCCGGCAAGAGGGATGGAATACCATCGGCGTCCATGCTTTTCGATCAAAATCCGCTTCACCCGCTCGCGCGCTATTATTTCATCCCGATCCAGATCCCGAACTGTAATGGCAACGGAGTCAGCTGCAATGAACCGGCCGATTACCATCCTGTCGGTCGGGCGGCTGCAAAACAGGGGCTCCAGCAGGATGGAGCGGGGGCCCTTGTCGTCGCAGACCGCGTACGTGGCTTCCCCTGAGGCATACATCGCCAAGCCCGCATGCTTCCCCATCCTTGCTGGCCCGTCATGCGCCCGGCCCGGTTTCCCTTGTTTATCAGGTAAAGCCTGTGAAAACAAGCGATGCTTGCGGGACAGCGGTGTCATTCACCAGGGTCCCTCGCCGGCACCCAGCCCCCGGGGATCAGCAACCGGCGCGGCAAATTTCGTGAGTAGACCCAGGCAAGCGTTGCCTCAGACGGCAAGGAGCGACTGTGCTTTGCCTATCACATCAAGAATAGTTGCCGCCGGCACCTTGCAGCAGAACTCGACTCGCCGGGCGCGCCAGTCCATGCTCTTGATTTGGTCAGCCAACACGACACCCGCAACCTTCAGTCCCTTGGGCAAAGGGGTCTCGAAAGGATAGCCCTTGCGTTGACTCGTGACAGGGCAAACGAGGACCAGGCCCACTTTTTGGTTGTAGGACCGGAGAGAAACAGTCAAGGCCGGCCGGCGGCCGGCTTGTTCGTGGCCTGCCTGGGGGTCAAAGTCAATCCATACAATATCGCCGCGATCGGGGGCAATCAGCTCCTGCATCACAGAATCTCCTTGCCGACAGGCGGGCCGGCGCTGATTTCGGCGTGGAGGTTGCGTCTGGATACCTTCCTAAGCAGGTCCTCGAGTTTGTAATGCGGCGGGCGATGGGGTTCGATAATGAGCCTGCCGCCGGCCACATGCAGTTCCACGGCACTTCCTTGCACCAACCGGAATTCGTCGACAAGTGCTTTGGGAAGCCGAAGGGCAAGGCTGTTGCCCCATCTTTGAACCTTTGCAGTCATGGCGGACCTCCCCACGTATCTACAAAGAGTATACAGAGCCGGCGGCAGGCGCGCAAGATGCGGAAACAGGCCGCTTTGCGCCCAATGGCGCCGATGATCCCGAGTTGGCACTTGTGGCGCCTCTGTAAGCATGAACGCCCGGGATTCGGATCACGAGTGTTCCGAGTGGGTTGGTTCGGAGTCTTCCTCGCCTTGTGGGCAGACCTCCGGCTGTGGGGAATGGAGTTGTATCCTCTGAACTACTCGCTTTTCCTTGCGGCGACCAGCGTGGCCACCTGGATCATCGTGGGACTGGTGATCGCCTGGAGGATCAAGCCGGAGCCCGTTTCAACATATCCGGTAAGCGAGACGCACCCCCGAACGACGCCGGGCGCGGCAAGCCAAATGCCCTGATCGCCGCGAGGTACTGAGGCTGCCGCCTTGGCCGGCGGACCGAAATCTGATGATTTCCACTGCGGCTGGTGATATCCTGCGGCCACCACGAAGGAGGTGTCGTTGGGCGGCTGACATGGCGCCGGAAGGCGAAGGGGAGAGGCTCCGCTGGAAGCGGAGCCTTCAAAGCATTGCGGAATCCCGTACTTCAGGGGCGGACAGGCCGGTCAACAAATCCATATCCTATTTTTGGCCCTGGAGGCAGTATGAAAACGCAACAACTCAAGTCGCAACGCGGGCGCTGGAAGCGCGCATCGCACATCGTTTTTATTTCCATTCTCATTCTCATACCGATTTCCCTGGTGGCGTGGCAGCAGGCCGCGCGGCAGAACCTGGCGCCCGGCGCCGCCGTATCGCTGCCGTTCACAGGGCCGGACTGGCAGGACAAGGTCCTGGCGCACGAGGGCTATGTCGCGCCGCCGAAGGAGTTGGCGGACGCGGTGCTGGCGCCGCGTGAATCGAACATTACCCTCGGCAACATCAGTCCGGACAAGAAGTGGTTTCTGGACGAAATGGGGGACGGCCCCACGCCGATGGCGATCTTCGGCAGGCCTTATGATGAGCTGGGCGGCGTGTTCATTGACTTCAGGGCAAACCGCCAGCGGGCGATGTCGCTGCGCAACGTGAGCGGCATCCAGATCATCTCAGCGGTTGACGGTTCAAGGAAGGTCATCGCTACCCCGCCCAATACGCGCGTCACGGGCGCGCGCTGGACGCCGGACGGCAAAGGCGTCGCTTACCTGTCGCTCGGCGACAATTCAACGCATGTATGGATCACCGACCTCGCGGCGAACAAGCCGCGCCAGGTGACGAAGGCATCGCTTGTGGCCACGTTCGTGACGAACTTCGCGTTCATCAACGAAGGCAAACAGATTGCGGCGGCCTTTGCCCCCGACGGGCGCGCGCCGCGGCCGCAACCGCCCCCGGTGCCGACCGGTCCCCAGGTTCGCCTGTCGCTTACCAGCGAAAAGGAGCGTACGCGGACGTTTCCAAGCCTCATGTCCGACCCCTATGACTTCCAGCTGCTCGAGTGGCATGCGACGGTTCAGCTTGCGGTCGTGGATGTCGCCACGGGCACGGCAACGAAGTTCGGCGCACCCGGCATGATCACGGCCTTCGACATGTCCCCGGACGGCAAATTCGCACGGGTCACGCGCATAACCAAGCCGTTCGCGTACACCGTGCCTGTCAACAGTTTCGGATCGATCGAAGAGGTCTGGGATCCCGCTGGAAAAGCGCTCGCAAAGATCAACGAGCGTCCAATTAATTATGGCGCGGTGCCCGATGTCCTGGATCCTCTCGCTCCGCAAGCCGCGCCGGCGGCCGCGGGCGGCCGCGGCGCCGGCGCAGCCGACGACGGCAAGCGCGAGCTCGCGTGGCGGGCCGGCGGCCAGGGATTCACCTACCTGCAACTCGAGCCGCCCCCTCCCGGGGCCGATACCGGGGCCGGGCGCGGCGGCCGCGGCGCTGCCGCGGGCGCGGGCACAGGAGCCGCGCGCGGCGCAGCCGCTCAGCCCGGGGCCCGCGGGGCCACAGGCGCCGCACAGCAAGCCGGGCCGCCGCGCAAGGACCGGCTCATGGAATGGCTGCCGCCGTTCAGCGACACCAGCACGAAGCTGCTCTATGAAAATCCGACGCGCATGACCGGCGTGCGTTTCTCACCTGATGGCCAGATCATATTCTTCACAGAAAACAACTCGACGGTGGCCGTGTATCTGAACGATCTCGCTAACAAGTACACGATCGTGCGCAGTGCAGGAGGAGCAGGAGGAGGGCGTGGCGGCGGAACCGCTCCTGCCGATCCCACAGCCGCACCGGCCCAGGACCAGGGCGGGGCCGCCAGCCCCGGGGGCACGCTTGTCGGCGTCCTCGGTGGCGGTGGCGGCGGCGGTGGTGCTCGCGGCGGTGGCGGTGGTGGACGCGGCGGCGGTGGCGGCGGTGGCGGCGGCGGCGGTCCGGTGTTGCTCTCGGCCGATAGCACGAGTGTGTTCCTGCAGGGAACGACCGGCGGCGGACGTGGAGCCGCTGGCGGCGACCGCGGGGCGGTCGGCGGAGGACGCGCAACAGCCGGCGGCGATCAGGGAACAAGCACCGCACCCGCGCCTGTTGCCTGGGTTGACAAGGTCAATATCAAGACCGGCGAGCGGACCCGCGTCTTCCAGGGTGAGAACACGGACCTGGTCGAGCGTATCTCGATGATACTCGATCCGGAGGCCAAGCAACTCATCATCACCAAGGAGAATGCGAAAACACCGCAGCAGCAGTTCCTGTTCGACAACGGTACGCGCAAGCAGCTGACCAATAACGAAGACCTGTTCCCGGACCTCACCAAAATGGTCGTGCAGCGTTTCACCGTGAAGCGCGCCGACGGATTCGTTTTCCGGACAACGGTCAGCCTGCCGAGCGACTATCAGGAAGGCCAACGGCTGCCTGGCTTCTTCTGGTTCTATCCGAGGGAGTTCACATCCCAGGATGCCTACAACGGGCGCGGCGGAGCGGCCGGCGGAGCGGCCGCCCCCGGCGGCGGCACCACCTTTCAGAATTTCGGGATTCTCTCGAAGCAGTTCCTGGTCCGGCTGGGTTATGCGGTCATCGAAAACGACGCGCCGATCGTCGGGACGGAAGGCCAGATGAACAACAACTATGTAGGCGATTTGCTGAACGACCTGTCGGCGACGATCGACGAACTGGACCGGCGCAAATTGATCGATCGCGAGAAACTGGCGATCGGCGGCCACAGCTACGGCGCCTTCTCGACGGTCAACGCGATGGTCAACACGCCCTTCTTCAAAGCCGGCATCGCCGGGGACGGAGCGTACAACCGCACCCTAACGCCGAACGGCTTTCAGTCCGAGCGCCGGCTTCTCTGGGACGCGCCGAACGTCTACCTCGACATGTCGCCGTTTCTTAAGGCCAACCGGCTCTCGGGCGCGCTGTTGATGTACCACGGCATGCACGACCAGAACGTCGGCACGGATCCAATCAACTCGATCCGGCTGTTCCACGCGTTGAACGGCCTGGGCAAGATCACGGCGCTCTACATGTATCCGTTCGAGGACCACGGTCCGGCGGCGCGTGAAACCCTGCTCGACCTCTGGGCGCGCTGGGCGGCGTGGCTCGACAAATACGTGAAGAATCCGGCGCCGGAAGCCAAGCCTGCCCCAAAGAAATAGGGTGCGCTAGCCAGAATCAGGGAGGTTACCCTATTTGGCCCCAGATAGGGCGACGTCCCGGATTTCCCAGGCCGGATAAAAATCCGGGACGTCCACCCCGTTTACCTGTTTCAGAACACAAACAGAAAAACAGGTAAACGGGGTGGACGTCCCCTAATTTCCGACAAGCCTCGTCTAATGCCACGGGTAAGGAATGAGGGCCTTCGTTGCCCGTGGACTGCTGCCGAAACGTGCGAAATTGAGTATCCTCCGTATTCGATTGGGCGTAAAATCAATTATCGGACAAGGTTGGGAGTTGGTTCCGGGCGGGAAGTTGATAAAACATTTCCACATCTGAAGCTAGGAACGCAACCTGGCGAAGCGGAGCGCCAAAATGGCAGCCTGTTTGGCACGGGGATGGGGATATCAATGATAGATTCCAGCCTGAAGGAAGATGCCTTGTTGGCCGAAATCGTGAGGCGCCTGGTCGAGGTTTTTGATCCCCTGCGCATCTATCTTTTCGGCTCCAGGGCGAGGGGGGACGTCAGCCCTGATAGCGATTACGATCTCATGGTCGTGATTTCTGATGAACCGTCTCCCCATCGCACGCGCCGCAGTCGAAAGGCTTATGAGGCGCTGCGAGGTACCGGCGTAGCCGCCGACGTCCTGGTTTGGAGCCTCCGAAGCTTCGAGAGTCGCTTACATGTCGCAGCCTCTCTGCCCGCAATCATTGAGAGAGAGGGAAAACTGCTTTATGGCGCCTGATCTTGCTCTCATTTCGGAAACCAGAGCCTGGTTCAGGAGAGCCGCGGAAGATCTGCGTGCCGCCGATCACGCTCTTCGCGCGGATCCGCCATTGCTCGAAGATCTGCTTTTCCATTGCCAGCAGGCAGCAGAAAAAGCGCTGAAGGGATTCCTGGTTTGGCATTCGAAACCATTCCGAAAAACACATAGCCTGGAGGAAATCGGTGAAGCTTGCCTTGCCATCGATCCAAGTCTGAGAGCGATCATCGATCCCGTCGTGCCGTTGACGCAATATGCATGGGAGTTTCGGTATCCCGGTGATCCTGAAGAACCCACAGTACAGGAAGCTGACGAAGCTCTTGCGCTGGCGCGCGCTGCCTTTGAGGCTCTGTCGTCTCGCATGCCCCAGGAAATCTTCAAATGACAAGCTTCAGCACGCTCGGAAAACAGCGGTTCATTCCGACTGTGACGTGCTAACCCGTTCCAGGGGAGAATCAATCCGCGGATTTCTCAGGAGGATTTTATGAAAAGTCGGATGGGGATCATCACAACGGTTTCTCTGCTCTTTGCTTTGGGCACGAGCGCGGTCTCGGCCGGACCGCTTCTGTTCGAAAAATCCGAATACGCCGCCCGCCGTGCCAGGCTGATGGAGAAGATCTCCGACGGGGCGGCGATATTCCTCGGGGCGACTCCCGCCACCGGTTACGGCGAATTCGTCCAGAACAACGATATGATGTATTTCTCGGGCGTGGAGATCCCCAACGCCGCCCTGATTATCGACGGGCGGTCAAAGACGAGCACGCTCTTCTTCACGATCACCGACAGCGGCGCCCGCAACGAAGGGATCAGCCTGGACCTGGTCCGCAACGCCGCGGCCGCTACCGGCATCGAGCGCGTTTCCCCCATCGACCAGTTCACGCCGGCTCTGTCCCGGCTGGCCGGTTCCGGCGCCGTCCTCTACACATCCTTCAAGCCGGAGGAACTGGCCCGCGAATGCTCGGCCGAGAAATTCAACATCGTGCAGAATGCCATGATTCTCAACCTGTGGGACGGACGCCTCACGCGCGAACTGCAGTTCGTCAAAAACCTCCGTGAGCGATTCCCGGTTGCTGCGATCAAGGATGCGGCTCCCTTCATCTGGGAACTGCGCTCGATCAAATCGGCGGCCGAAATCGAGCACCTGCGCAAGGTCGGCCGGCTCGGCGTGGAGGCTCACAAGGCGATGATGCGGGCCACCCGGGTCGGCGCGCCCGAATACGAGATGTCGGCGGCATTCGACTACGCCGCCAAGAAAGCCGGGGCGCGCGACCTCGGCTACAACGTCATCATCAGTTCGGCCGAGAACCATCCCTATTTGCACTACTACCGCCACGATCGCATCCTTAAGGGCGGCGACTTCATTGTCGTCGACGCCGGGCCCACGCTCGACTACTATGTCGTGGACATCTCGGCCTCCTACCCCGCCGACGGCAAATTCACCCCGCGCCAGCGCGAGATTTACGAAGCGGCGCTGGCGATTGAGGAGGCCTGCAAGCAGGTATACCGGCCCGGCATCGAGGCCAGGGACGTCCAGCCCCAAGTCCTCGAAATTCTGAAAAAGAGGGGCTTCGACATTAATAAGGACCTGTTCAGGATCCGGACGATGCAGACCGGCATCAGCCACAATGTCGGCATGGCGGTCCACGACGTCAGCGCGGGTCCGCGCGGGCCGCTCCGGCCGGGCATGGTGTTCGCGTGCGATATCTACGCCGTTTTCCCCGGAGAGGATCTCGGCGTGCGCGTCGAAGACACGGTTGTCATCACCGAGACGGGCTGCGAGAATCTCACACCGGGCCTTCCCCGGACAGTCGCGGAGATCGAGGCATTCATGAAGAAGTAATCTGATGTGGACACAGGGACGGGCAAACAACCCGTCCCTGTGTCCGTACTGCGGCTTGCTACCGGTGGAGGATGTAGTTCTGCGCCGGCAGCGGCTTTACCTGGAAACTCTGGGCCGGCCCGATGTTGGTGACCGCGTCTCCCTTCTTCAGGCCGAGCTGGGCCGAATATCGGCCAGTCGCGACCGCTGGTCCACCGCCACCACGGCCGCCACGGCCGCCCTGCGCGAATGCTGCCGCAGCCTGGGCGCCACGGGCCGCTTGTGGATCGCCGCCGCCGCGGGCCGCCTGGGCATCGACGCCACCCTGAGCACCGCGACCCTGCTGTGCCTCAGCCGGCTGTGCCGGCGGATCGCCCTGCAGATTCCAGTCGACTCGCCTCAGACCGGCAGTCTTGTTGAGGGTCATCTGCCGCACCTGGTTCCCCTGGGTGTTCCGGATCGTAAGCATCAGATCGGTGCCCTCGGGCAGGGTTTCCCGGACATGATACGTGAATACCGCCCCGTTTGGCGGATTCCGCGTGGTGTAATTCCCGCCCAAGGTAGCCACGCCGGCCGCGCCGGCTTGGGCAACACCCCAAGGCTGGAATTGGTAGGCATGCCGCAGCGGGAAGAGCCGCGCATCCTCAGCCAGCGCCTGGGCGCTTACCTCGCGCAGCGCACTGTAGTCGTCGAGAATCCAGAAGCCGTTGCCGAAGGTCGCCATGACCACGTCGTTCTCGCGCTTTTGGATGTCCAGGTCGCGCACCTGGGCCGGCGGCATGCCGCCGCGCAGCTGAGTCCAGCGGCTGCCGCCGTCCACAGTGAAGAACAAGCCGAATTCGGTCCCCGCAAACAGCAGGTTGCCGTTGATGTGGTCCTGGGCGATTGCCCACACATCGTGGAGCGGCGGCAGGTTGCCCGAGATATTCTTCCAGGTGCGGCCGCGATCGTCGCTTCGGACGATGTACGGCTTGTAGTCGCCGACCTGCCAGTTGTTGAGCGCGACGAAGATGACGTCCGCGCTGCGCGGCGATGCGAAGACATCGGACACATAGGTCCACTTCGGCACGCCGGGGAAATCCTCGATGCGGCGCCAGTTCGCTCCGCCGTCCTCAGTGATCTGCACCAATCCATCGTCGGTGCCGACGATGACCATGCCGTCAAGCAGCGGTGATTCATCGATCGATACGATGTTGCTGAGGTCAGTGGTCGACTCATGGTATGCGATCGATCCTTCGGGCCAGACCCTGCCCATGATCGGTAGTGTGCGCCAATCGAGGTTGCGGCTCAGGTCCGGGCTGATGCGCGTCCACGTGTCACCGCGATCTTCGGAGCGGTACACGAAGTTGGACGCCCAGTACAGCCGGGTCTCCGAATGAGCGCTGGTGATGTAGGGCGCGTCCCAGTTGACCCGGTCGCCCGAACCGCCACGGCCGCCACCCCGACCGGCAGCGCCCGCGGCACCCGCGGCACCACCGCCCGCTCCCCGAGCCTCGGGTTGGGCCGGCGGATTCAGGTTCAGGGTGTTGTTGGCCCCGGGTCTTATGCCGGTCCCCCGGCCGGTGCGCCGATCGAACCGGGAAAGCCCGCCGGTCTGTGACGTCGCATAGACGATATTCGGATCGCCGCGGTCGTGGCGGCTCTGGAAACCGTCGCCACCGGCGGTCATGTACCAGTCACTCGTCCGGATGCCGGAAACGTGCGTGGTGCGCGACGGCCCGCACATCGAGAAGTTGTCCTGCGTGCCGCCGCAGACGGTATAGAACGGCTCCTCGTTGCCGGCCGACACGCGGTAGTACTGCGTGATCGGCAGGTTGGAGAAAAATCGCCAGGTGTCGCCGTCATCGTAGGTTTCGTACACGCCGCCGTCGTTGCCGATAAGGATGTGTTTCGGATCCTTCGGGTCAAAGGTAACGTCATGGTGGTCGACGTGCACTTGGAAGGCGCCGCCGACACCCAGGTCCTGTGTGCTGTTTTCGATGCCGATAGCGGACCAGGTGCGGCCGCCGTCGCGGCTCCACTGGAAGCTCACGTTCACCGACCAGATGGTGTCAGCATGGCGGGGATCGACGAAGATCTCGCTGTAGTAGGCGGGACCACCGCCGCGATAGTCAGACATTCGCGTCCATGTAATGCCGTTGTCATTGGAGCGGTAGAATCCGCGCGCGTTGTCCTCCGTGGGAGCGGGCGGCAAGGGCGGCGGTCCCGCCGGAGCCGCCGGTGCCGCGCCGCGATCGCCACGGCCCGCTACTTCCATGGGATCTTCGCCACGCGCGCCGCGCCCGCCGCCGGGCATCTTTGCGTCAATCAGCGCGTAGATGCGTCCTTTGACTTTCGGATCCACCGCCAGAGCGATGCGGCCCACCTCGCCGGGAGGCAGCCCGTTTTTCAATTTATCCCAGCTCTTGCCGCCGTTGGTCGTCTTGAACACGCCGCCGTCCGGGCCGCCGCCGATCATCTGGCCGACATGGCGCCGGCGCTGATACGTGCCGGCAAACATCGTATCCGGATTGGTGGGGTCAAAAACGACGTCTGTGAATCCGGTGTCGTCATTGATGAACTTCGATTGAATCCAGGTCTTGCCGCCATCGGTAGTCTTGTAAAGACCCCGATCGCCGCCCGCCGAAAACAGCGGGCCCTGGGACGCAACCCACACCACTTCCGAGTTGCGCGGATCGATCGCAATCTTGCCGATATGCTCGGACTTCTCGAGCCCGACGCGCGCCCAACTCTTGCCCGCGTCCGTCGATTTGTATACCCCGGTGCCGAAATGCGCGGCGCGCTGGCTGGCGTTTTCTCCCGTGCCCAGCCACACGACTTTCGAGTTCTTCGGATCGACAACCACGCAGCCCAGTGAAAAGGCCTCAACCTCGCCTGAGCGCGGGAAAATCTGGGTAAAGGTAAATCCGCGATTGACCGACTTCCACAGGCCGCCGAACGCGGATGCCACGTAGTACGTGTTGGAATCGTTCGGGTCGATCTCGATGTCGACCACGCGGCCGGTAACCAGCGTCGGCCCGATGCCCCGAATCTGAATGGAGGAGAACACGTCGGCCGTCAACCGGTCGGAGCCCGACTGCTGGCCCGTGACGATACCGACCGCGGCAAACAGCGCCGCCACCGCTACAAAAAATGCAATTCGTCTCATGGATCTGTCTCCCGGAAACGCCTTGGGAGGATACCCGTCCCGGGCTACCCTCTGCCGGCAAATAGCACCCCATCCGGCGCCATCCATTGCCATCAAGGCACTCGTACAAAGAAAGTCTATAAGAGCCCGATTGGCGCCTATGAGCCCGCGGCGATTTCAGGCACTCCCTTATCGCAACGGGCTGATGGATCCCTTATCCATGATTTCCCTGCTTTTTTGCAACAAAAATCCGGATGCGCCGATGATTTAATCCGGATCTTGAGTAGCTAACCACAGAGAGCACAGGGACACAGAGAAAGCGAAAGGAAGAGGCGGCTTTTCACGCACAGAGATTTAGATCCATAGTCCTCTGTGATCTCTGTGTCTCTGTGGTTCAAAAATCCTTTCCCATTTTGAAAGGATCTTATGCCTGGTAGCACAGAGAGAACACGGAGGGCGCAAAGCTCAGAAGCCGCCCTGGGCGGTGCGGGCGATGATCTCTTCCTGGTGATAGATGTCCAGGTCGACGAAGTAGTCGCTGTAACCGGCGACGCGCACCAGCAGGTCCCGGTAATTGTCGGGATTTTTCTGGGCATCGCGCAGGGTTTCCGCGTCCACGACGTTGAACTGGATGTGGTGGCCGTCCAGGCGGAAGTAAGTCCGGATGAGCGAGACCATCTTGTCCAGGCCCTCCTCTCCCGCGAGCACGCTGGGCAAAAACTTCTGGTTCAGCAGCGTGCCGCCGGATTTCAGCTGGTCCATCTTGCTGAGGGAACGGATCACCGCCGTCGGCCCGCGCCGGTCGGCGCCATGCGAGGGGGATGTGCCGTCCGATTCCGGCAGGTGGGCAAAGCGGCCGTTCGGCGCCGCGCCCAGTTTTTTGCCGAAATAGATGTGGCACGTGGTGGACAGCATGTCCAGATGATATTCCGTCCCCTTGGTGTTCGGTTTGCCGTCGATCGCGTCGAACAGCGTGGCGTAGACGCGCTGCATGATCGAATCCGCATAGTCGTCGTCGTTGCCGAACGCCGGCGTCTTGTTCACCAAGGTCAGCCGCAGCGCTTCCTCGTTCTGGAAATTGGCGCGCAGCGCGTTCAGCAATCGGTCCATCGTAAACGTCTTATCCTCGAAAACATGCTTTTTCAGTGCCGACAGGCTGTCGGTAATCGTGCCGATCCCCACGCATTGGATGTAATTCGTGTTATAGCGCGGGCCGCCGTTGTAATAGTCCTTCCCGTTCCTGATACAGTCCCGGATGACCACCGACAGGAAGGTGGCAGGGGCAAAATCGGCAAACATACGCTCGATGTAGTTGTTCACCCTGATCTTGAGATCAATCACGTGCCTGAGCTGCTTCTCGAACGCCTCATAAAGCTCTTCAAAATCCGCAAACGCGCGCGGATCGCCGGTTTTCAACCCGATCCGTTTGCCGGACAGTGGATCTGTGCTGTCGTTCAGCGCCAGTTCGAGCGCCTTGGGAACGTTCAGGTAGCCGGTAAGCACATACGCTTCCTTGCCGAAACAGCCGGTCTCGATGCATCCGCTGCAGCCCCCCTCGCGCGCGTCTTCGACCGTCTTGCCCATGCGCACCTGTTCGGTCACGACCGCATCGGCGTTGAAGACCGAAGGGTAGCCGTAACCCTTGCGGATCACGCGGCAGGCGGCTTTCAGAAAGTGATCCGGCGTTTTGCGGCTGAGCTGGATGTTGGCTTGCGGCTGCAGCAGGTGCAGGTCGTCGATGACTTCCAGAATGATAAAGGAAACTTCATTGACTCCGTCGCTGCCGTCGCTCTTCAGGCCGCCCAGGTTGATGTTGGTAAAGTCGTTGTAGGTTCCGCTTTCCGCGGCCGTCACGCCGACTTTCGGCGGCGCCGGGTGGTTGTTGAACTTGATCCAAAGACAGGAGATCAATTCCTGCGCCTGTTCGCGCGTCAGCGTGCCGCCGGCCAGCCCTTTTTCATAGAACGGCAGCAGGTGCTGGTCGAGGTGCCCCGGATTCATGGCATCCCAGCCGTTGAGCTCGGTGATCGTGCCCAGGTGGACAAACCAGTACATCTGCAGCGCTTCCCACAAATCACGCGGCGCGTGAGCGGGAACCCAGCGGCAGACATCGGCGATCTTCAGCAGTTCTTTCTTCCGGGCTTCGTCCTTCTCCGCATGCGCCATCTTCTCTGCCAGTTCCGCATGGCGTTCCGCGAAAATGATGGCCGCATCGCAGGAGGCATCCATGCCCTTCAGCTCTTCCGCCTTTTCGGTCGCCTCAGGGTCATTCAGGTAATCGAGGCCCGCCAGGCTTTCGGCGATCTCCCGCTTGAAATCGAGCATTCCCTTTCGATAGATGATGCCGTCGAGGGTCGTGTGGCCCGGGGCGCGCTGCTCCATGAATTCCGTGAAGGCGCCGGCTTCGTAATAGTCCTTCCATTCCCGGGGAATATTGCTGAATACCTTGGCGCGCATGCAGCGCGTCTCCCAGTACGGAATGATTTTTTTGCTGTGGACTTCAATCGTCTCCGGGCTGACCCCGAAGGAAGTCATCCTTCTGGAATTGAGAATCTCGAGGTCTTCGACCGAGTGGCAATTCAGCTCCGGGTAGGTCGATACTGATTTCGGAAACGGTCCGCGTTCGCCGACGATCAGCTCGCCGGGGCCGATGTAGATCGTCTTTTTCTCGCATTGATATTTGAAATGCAGGCCCCGCATCACCGGAACCGAGTGCTTGCCCTCGTTCTCCAGGTAGAAATCGGTCAGGAGTTCGGCGCGCTCATGGGATATGCACGGCTTGGCTTCGTGGCTCGCTTTTCTGAGATTGCGAATTCGCTGGTTCATGATCCGTGCCTCCAATGGTCACGCATAAGCCGTGACTGCTGAGCGTCGCGGCAACTTCCTGAAGTCGGGCTGCGTCCGGCGCGCGTACGCCGGCCAAACGGTAGGTATAGCCGAACCTCTGGTACTTGCTGGTTGCGACATCGTGATACGGCAGAATATCAATACTGCATACCCGGTGCAGCTTCTGCAGGAAAGCCGCCATGCTCTCGACGTTCTTCGGGTCATCATTGATCCCCGGGATGAGCGGGAACCGGACGCGAAACGCAACATCCCGGCATGATAACGCCTTGAGATTATCCAGGATCACTTCGTTGCCGACACCGGTGTATTGCAGGTGCAGGTCCGGATCCATGTGCTTCAAATCATAGAGAAACAGATCAGTTTTGTCGGCGACCTGGAGCAGGATTTCTTTCTTCGCATAGCCCGATGTGTCGACCGTGCCGTGCAGATCGATCCGGCCGCACGCATCCAGCAGTTCCAGCAGGAATTCGGGCTGCGCCAGCGGCTCCCCGCCGGAAAAAGTCACACCGCCGCCCGACTCGTCATAAAACGGGACGTCCTTTTTGACTTCGGCCATGACCTCGCCGACCGTCATCCTGCGGCCGATGATTTCCCGCGCATCCGCGGGACATACGTCGGTACAAGCGAAACAGTGCCGGCAGGATTCCTCGTCGGTGATCATCCCCTCGTCATCCGAAAGCGAGATGGCGTGATTCGGACACTTCGCCTGGCAGGCCGCGCATCGGATGCACCGGCTTAACCGGATTGCGATCCGTGGATCCGGCGACATGCTTTCCGGATTGTGACACCACCAGCAGCTCAGCGGGCATCCTTTCAAAAACACGGTGGTCCGAATGCCTGGGCCGTCATGAATGGCGTAGCGGCTGATGTTTAACACCGTCCCCGAGATCAATCGACTCCTCTCCACACCAGGACACAAAGTCCCCTCATAGTTTTAGCATATCGCCCGCGCGCGTCAACCCCGTCAAGAAAAGGAGCCAGCTGTCAGGAGTCAGGAGAAAAGCAGATGCCCGCGGCAGCATCCGTTCATTCTGTTTCCCTGATGGAGCGCGGGCGTCTCGCCCTATGCCGCCTGGCTTTTATGCAGCCGCGAGGTCAGAGCATGGTTCCCAAGGACCGTTTGGAGTGCGGCGACTGGTCGCCGCTCTGAAGTTCGTCCTGCTGACACGATCAGGCAGCTTGCTGCCCGGAATTCCACAAACCAGGCCTTTGCCGCGCTCCCAGGTCTCTCGAAAAGCAAATGACGTGAGCCGCCCTGAGCGGCAGCATACCAGTGCAAAAAGCGGCCCGGGAGCCGGCTGCATGCCGGGCCGAGCACGGAGCGCAGTGGCATGCGAATCATGGACATTCCGGGCGGCAAGCCGCCCCCTTTCGGCAGCACCATATTCGCAAAGCGGCGACCAGTCGCCGCACTCCAAACGGACCTTCCGCGCCATGTTTCAAAAAACTATGCAGCGTCCGGCGGTTCGCCCGCGCTCCGGCCGGCATTTATTCTGACTCCTGACTCCTGACTCCTGACTCCTACTTCATGATGTCGAGTATGTCGACTTCATAGATGAGCGTGGTATTCGGCGAGATGTGGAAGCGCTTCCGGCCGGGGACCTCTTTTTCATAGTAGCCTCCGGCGCCGTATCCCTGGGCCCCTGGGATGATCAACGTCCGCCTTTCGCCTTTCTTCATCTGTGCAACCATGGCATCTAAACCGCGGTTCACCTGCGCCGGCGTTTTCCCTACTTCAAAGTCGAACGGCGTCCCCTTGTCACCGAAGTAGGGCCTGCCGCCGCCGGCGGTGCTGGCAAAGCTGATTTCGCCGTTGGTTCCGCCGAGGGTTTTGCCCGTGTAAGCGATCTTCATCTTGGTCCCTGCGACGGGCGCCTCGCCGCTTCCTTCACGGACCATGACGTACTGAATGCCGTTTTCCGCGCTCTTTGCCTGCGGCCAATTCGCACGGATGGCCTGCTCGATTGCGGCTTTTTTCTTCTGGTCTTCCTGTGCCGCGCGCGCCTTGGCCTCTTCCACCATCTTCTGGAACGATTCGGTTGTGGGATGGAATCGATTGGCCTCTGCGCCGACGCGCACAATTTTCACCGATTTGATCTCGTCCCCCTGAATGATCGAGAAGACCACATCCATGCCCTGGACCACGCGGCCGAAGACGGTGTAATCGCCGTCAAGGTAAGAGCGGTCGCCCAGCATGATGCACCACTGGCTGCCGTTCGTATGCGGCCCGGAGTTTGCCATGTTGACCATGCCCGCGCTGTCGTGATTCAGTTCGGGCAGGCGGATCTCATTGGGGAATTGGTACCCCGGGCCCTGGGATTTGCCGTTGGCCGGAATGCCGGTCTGGATGACATGCCCCGGCACCACCCGGTGCCACTTGCTGCCGTCGAAGTACGGCCTCCCCTCAGCGAGGGCGGTATTCTTGATGGTTCCCTCAGCCAACCCGACGAAGTTGGCTGCCGCCACGGGCGTCTTCTGAAACTCGAGCTGCATCACGATCGGCCCTTTGTTCGTCAGCACCTCGGCGTAAAGCCCATCCTTGCTCTTCCAGCTGTCAGCCTGGGGAAATAGCGCCAGCAGGGCAAACATGGTGAATAATTGCATCCTTCATCCTCCTCTGCAGGAGATGAGACAGTAGAAAAGCCGCGTCGTCGTCTGTAAATCAGCCCGTGGAGACGCCTGACAACGGGGTAATTTCGGTTCCTTTTTTATACAAATCAAATTAATATTACACAATACATGGGATTAATAAAGAGTGTTAACTAAGAATTGTTTCCGAGCGTTTTCCTTCTGCTGGGAGTAGCTATGCGAAGAGTGCCTGTTTTCACCCTGATTGTACTGGTCATCGTGCCGCTGGCTTTTTCGGCGGGCTCATTCATCCCCGGGCCAAAGGTGAAGGTCGCCGACAAAGTGGCGCTCAAGGCCTATCCGTTCGACTTGCAGGATGTGCGCATCCTCGACGGCCCATTCCGGGATGCCATTGTGCGCGATCAGAAGTATCTGCTCGAGCTCGACGCGGACCGCCTGCTGCACAATTTCCGCGTGACCGCCGGGCTCCCCTCCACTGCTCAGCCTCTGGGCGGATGGGAAGAACCGAAGGGGGAATTGCGAGGGCACAGCGTGGGCCACTATCTGTCGGCCTGCGCCCTGATGTACGCCGCCACGGGAGATGCCAGGTTCAAGGACAAGGCCGGCGCCATCGTTGCCGAGCTGGCCAAAGTTCAGCAGGCGCTGCCGGCCAAGGGTTTCAACAAGGGATTTCTTTCGGCCTATCCGGAGGAATTCTTTGACCGGGTGGACAAGCGCGTGCAGGTCTGGGCGCCTTATTACACCTTGCACAAGATCATGGCCGGGCTGCTCGACATCTACCTCTATTGCGACAACCGGCAGGCGCTCGATGTCGTAACCCAGGTGGCCGACTGGGTCAAGTTCCGCGTCGACCGCCTGACGGAGGAGCAGCAGCAGGCGGCGCTGATGACCGAGTTCGGCGGCATGAACGAGGTCCTGGCGAATCTTTATTCGGTCACCGGCAATCCGAACTATCTGAGCACGGCGAAAAAATTCGACCACAAGGCCTACTTCGACCTGTGGGCGACGGGCGTCGACAATCTCGACGCGCCGCGCCGGCTGCACGGCAATACGCAATTTCCTAAGGTGATCGGCGCGGCGCGTGAGTACGAGCTGACCGGCGAGTCCCGCTATTACGACATCACCAGGTTTTTTTGGGAGCGTGTGGCGCTCCATCGCTCGTTCGTGATCGGCGGCAATACCGACGGCGAAAGCTTCTTCCCGATCGACCAGTTTTCGCGCTTCATGGGCCCTTCGAGCACCGAGACGTGCAACACCTACAACATGCTGAAGCTGACGCGTCATGTCTTTGCGCTCGATCCTTCGGCCGAAAAGATGGATTTCTACGAACGCGGCCTCTTCAATCACATCCTGGCTTCGCAGGACCCGGATACCGGGATGATGTGCTACTACGTGCCCATGCGGCCGGGCGCGTTCAAGACTTATTCCACGCCGGACAAATCGTTCTGGTGCTGCGTGGGGACCGGCATGGAAAATCCGGCGCGCTACGGCGAATCGATTTATTTTCATGACGACCAGTCTTTGTACGTAAACCTGTTCATGGCCTCGCAGCTGACCTGGAAAGACAAGGGGCTGGTGCTCCGGCAGGAGACCCACTTCCCCGAGCAGGACACCACGAAGCTGACGCTGCAGTGTGCCAAGCCGGTGCGGCTGGCGCTGAAGGTTCGCTATCCGGCGTGGGTGCACTCGCCGATGACGCTATCGGTGAACGGCAAAAACGAGAGCATCGCCGCCAAACCAGGATCCTATGTGACTGTGGAGCGCGAATGGAAGACCGGCGACACGGTTTCCGTGCGTTTGCCGATGAGCCTGCGCACGGAAGCGATGCCGGACGACCCATCCGTGATCGCCCTGTTCTATGGGCCGATCGTGCTGGCCGGCGACCTCGGCAAAGAAGGATTGGATCAGAACACCCGCTACGGCCCGAGTGCCCCGCCTCTCAATCGTGTGCCGGGGATCGTGATACCGACTTTCATCGGTGCTGTGAAGGATGTGATAAGCAAGGTGAAGCCGGTTGCCGGCAAGCCCCTGTACTTCCAGACCAGCGGCATGGCCCAGCCCAAGGATGTGACTCTCGTACCGTTCTACCAGGCCTCCGATATTCGCTACACGGTTTATTGGAAGGTTTACTCGAACGACGAATGGGCAAAGAAGAAGGCGGACGCGGTTGCCCGTGAATCACACCGCGGCGAACTTGAGCGCCGCACGGTGGATGCGGTGATCCTCAGCAATGAGCAGAACGAGCGGGACCATAATTTGCAGCAGCAGAACTCCACGCGCGGCTCCTTTGAAGGGAAAGGGGTGCGCGAAGCCGCCCGCAATGGCTGGTTCAGCTACGATCTGACGGTGCTTCCGGACAAGCCGATGCTGCTGGCCTGTTCCTTTGTCGGCAGCGAAGGCCGTCCGCGCACTTTCGACATTCTCGTCGACGGCGAGAAGATCGCGACCCAGACACTCGAAATTCATCCGACCGAGGTTTTCGATTTCGAGTACAAGCTCCCCGAGCAGCTGACGCGCGCCAAGCAGAAGGTCACGGTGAAATTCGCGGCCCCGGCCAACGCCTCCGTCGGCCAGATGCTGGATGTGCGAATCGTGCGGTAGGAAGGCTTTCGCGGGCGTCCTGTCCAATGCTGCATAGTTTTTATCCAGCCATAAGGGCGTTTGGAGTGCGGCGATTTATCGCCGCTTTCACGAGTCGAACTGCCGCCGCGCAAGGCGGCTTGCCGCCGGCATGTCCAGCAAATGCATGAAACCTGTCGGGCGGTCTTTCGAATAGGGCAGCAAGCTGCCGGGGCGCGGCCAGTAGATCGTTTGCCCAAGCGGCGATAAATCGCCGCACTCCAAACTCGCTTCGGAATTCTTGATTAAGGTTTTGGGGATTGCAGGTACGGCCTCCCAATTCTGACCTTCGTCTTTTCGATCAACCGGTTATTTTCCTCAATAGAGTGCGGCCGTTCTTCGGCTGCCCGGGGATAAATCGGGAGGGAATAGCCGGAGTAGAGCTCGGTGCGCAGGTGGGAAAGCATGTGGTGCCCCCGGCGGCGGGCGCGCTCTGCGCGCAGGGCCTCGATGTCGACCGGCGCCACGACGATCCGCTCGCCTGGACCAGGTTCGGCCTGGGCGAGAATCCGCCCATCAAAGTCCACTACCATACTCCCGCCGGGCCAGCTGAATGGCGGGTAGTTGGACAATCGGGCCCCCTGGTTGGCGGCAACCACATAGGCGATATTCTCTATAGCCCGGCAGCGATTCACCAGCGTCCACCAGTCGAGGGGAGACGCGGTGCCCCACGGATCCATATACGCGGAAACGCGAATTAAAACTTCCGCCCCTTTGAGCGCCAGCTGGCGAATCGCTTCGGGGAAAAGCCAGTCATAGCAAATCGCCGCTCCCAGCTTGCCCAACTCGGTATCAACCACCGGAAATGGGTCCTCGCCGTAGCCGGGAATGTCGTGCGGGCTGGCATGAACCTCCCATGGAATCCACGGATGCGTCTTTCGATATCGTGCCAGAATGCCTTCAGGCCCCACCAGGCAGGTTGTGTTAAAGACGACGCCCGGGTACTTGTCGTCTATTTCCAGAAACGTGCCGGTCTGGATGTAGATCCCATGGTGGCGGGCGCGCAGCGCGTACCGGTGCGTGTGCTCGTTGGGAATCTGAACCGCGAGATGTTCCTCGAGTTCCCGGACCGTGGCGTAAACCGGCGGCGTGTGGGCGAATTCGGGAAACACCACGAGCCGCACTGGAAAGAAGGGCTCATAGCCGATCACGGCTGAGTCGATCAACTCGAGCATCCGGTCCACGCGCGCAGGAATTTCCTGGCGCGTGGCGGGACTCGCAAAATCGGTCTGACAGCAGGCAGCGTAGTATCTCATGTTCTTGGATTCCCAAATATCTATCCTATAGTAATGGAGTTCATAAATACGGTAACGCATTTTCGCTCGTCGGGAAACACGGGCTGGAAGCCCGTGCCACAATTGCCGGTTAACGTGGCACGGGCTTCCAGCCCGTGAAGCCGTGTACTATGGTGCGGACCAGACCAATGCCGATAGCGATTGCGAATGCGATACCGATCCCGAAATGGCTTCCTCGAATAAAAAAGGGCCAGGCCCCCGGAGGGCCTGGCCCAGGACTCATTGGGATGAAACGGACTTAGAACGAAATCGATACCCGGAATTCGATTATGCGCCCGAAACCGCTATTCGTGTTCGATTGGCCTGTGCTGGTCGCCCAACCGCTGCCACGAACGCTGCCGCTCGGCATACCTCGGAAGGTCGGGTGATTGAAAACGTTCAGGAACTGCGTCTGGAAATTGATCCTCGTCCGTTCTGTTATCACAGTTGACTTGTTGAGGCTCAGGTCGCATTCCCACGAGCCGGGTCCATAGATATAGAACGCGCCGACGTATGTGCCGGGCGTGGTGTTGGCTGTAATATACGCCGTGTTGGCGCCAACACCAGTTGTCCGGAACTTGGGATCGATCGTCTGGACATAATTAGCGCTGGTCTTGTACACCCCGACGGCATTCTGCAGATCCTCTCTGGTGATTCCGTTGAGGACCACGCCGCCATCGGCCAGATTGTTGAACGTGCTGTAGCCGCCGGTGATCCGACCCATGGATCCGCTCCGGATGGTTATGATCGTGCCGACATTCCAACCTCCGAATATTCTGTCAAGCGGGCCTTGCTGATTAAGGAACATTTTCCCGGCCCCCAGGGGCAGGTCCGCCGACCCGGAGATATTGGCAACGTGACGGATGTCGGAACCGTTCGGCCCGTAGCTCTCCTTGAGATTGCGCAGGGTGTAGGATGTGTAGGCTCCGGTCCAGTCAGTCCCTAGGGTGACACCCAGGCCTTTGCTATAAGTGTAATTGGCGTTGAACTGCATGCCGTGCCAATACTGCTGGCGGAATTCGATCTGCAGGCCGTTGTAAGTGGCCCAGCCCGGATCCGTCATCACCGTGACTGGGATCCCCGACCCGTACGGATTCGCCTGGAAGAAATTGATCGCGTAGCCGGCGCCCGCCCCCGTATATCCCATACGGGCGCAGGGAGCGAAGGAGGACCCCACCAGGTTGCAGAAATAAGGGACCGAGCCGTAGGTGGTGAGCGTATTGGCCAACGAACCGACAGCACCGGTGTTCAGGTTGGTAATGAAGCTGCTGTTCCTGAACGAACTGCCTGTCTGGGAGCCGTTCTTGTCACCCGTGAAAGCCCCGGTCAAGATCGGTAATGCCACCGTGCCCTGCGCCGGGTAGAGGTTGGCGAAAGACAAAGGGGTGACGCCGTTGGCGGCGTTGATGGCCAGGTTCTTCTGTGCGTTCTTGAATTCCTGGAGGAATCCGTTCTCGAATACGTTGACCTCGTTGATGTTTAACGACATCCACTGGTGCACGGATTTGTTCCCGTTGTAGCGGATTTCGATCGCACGAGATTGGCCCAGCTTTTGCTGAATGCCGATCGTCCAGCTCATTGTGTACGGCTGATGGATGTTGTGATCCATCCCGTTGATGCCGTTCCCCTGCGAACTGTTGTTGAACGTGAAATTTCCCGCGGGAATGGATTTCATATAGGACGGCGGATCGTACGAAAACGACGGGTAGGTTTGACCAAGGGAGAGACTGCCCGGGGCAAAACTTCCGGGCGCGGTACTGTTCCGCGCCGTTGCCGTATAGAATTGGTAATAGAACGAGCCGTAATCGGTCGCATTGTTCCAGAAATACTGGTACGGAACCGAATAGTTACGGTACGAAAAGCTCGTGCGGATCACGGTGTTGCCTTGACCCAGAATCCTTTTCAGGAAACCTTCCCCGAACTTCGGGCTCCAGGCAATCCCCAAGGACGGCTGCGGCGTGACGTACCAGCTGTTATAGGGATTTGCAATCTCATCGATCGTTGGATTCATATTGCCGGTGAGCGTGCCGGGCTTGAAAAGATTGCCAACGCCCGAAGGCCCCCAAATCGACGACGTGGTGGCACTGTGATATAACCCATTCAGGTCCGTGCTGGCCGCGGTGAAGTCCCAGCGGAAGCCCATATTGATGGTCAGATTCGGCCGGAAGCGCCAGCTGTCCTGGACGAACAATCCTCCCGCCTTGGCGAGTTCGTTCAGATCGAAGTGTCCCAACGGCTTCTGGATGTATTGGCCGGAAGCCTTGTCGTACTTGTACATCCCCGTTATGTAGGAAATGCGGGCAGTCAGCAGCGCATAAAGGCTGCGCGCACTGCCTTGTTGGGATGTACTCGCAAAAGGCAAGGGCTGATAGGTGCCGGCATTGGTCAAGGCATTGTAAGCGGGATCGCCAGAGTCCATCCCTATATTGACCCGGGTTGGCTCCGCTCCATTCCAATACTTATCCTGCTCCCGATAGGCAGAGAAACCGAAATTGAGCCCGTGCTTGCCCTTCTGCCAGTTGACCGTATCGGCAATGGTAAAGACGGGATAAAACGTGGGGATCGGATAACTGTATTGCATCGACGAAGTGACCAGCGGCCAGTTCACGATTTCGGGATGCAGGCCCCAATCGTAGCTGGTATCGCCATTCCAGACCGCCGGATACAGGTAGCCGAACCGGAAAGCATTCAGCATCGTGTTCGTTGCCGTCCAGTCGATTCCCAGCGAAGTGGAGATGTTATTGGATCTAAAACCACCGACCCTGTCGATAAATTCCTGTCCTGGGAAAAGGGGAGAACCGGAAGTCGGTGACCGCCTCTTGGTCTGGTTTGCAGTCAGGCTGATGCGCCATTTGGAAGCGGGGGTGTAATCCACGCGGAAGGTCGGGAACCAGCGCACATCCGGATTTGGCGTTTGCCAGCTGATCGCATTCGTGAGCAGGTCGGTGTTGGGGGTGCTTATCGCCCCGGCGATGGCACTGTTGATGAGCGACAACTGAGCACCCATCACGCTGTTCGTGGCGCCCGCAAGCGCTGGATCATAGGCCTTGGCAACCTGAAACACATTGATGGTATGGTTCAGCCCGTCCGTACCGACGTAGGTATAATTCCCCGCCTGCCCGGCCGGATTCAGAACTGTGGCGCCTCGAGTCGTGGTGCCCGGCTGCCGGGAGGTTGCGAGGCTGAAAAAGAAGAAGAGCTTGTCCTTGAAGACCGGTCCGCCGACGTTGCCGCCGAAGTCGTTCAGCTTGAGCCTCGCTCTGGTAACGCCTCTGGCATTGTTGGACCAGGTGTTGGCGTTCAGAAAATCGTTGCGGAGATCCTCGTAAACGCTGCCGTGCCACGTGTTGGTCCCGCGTTTGGTTGTATAGTTGACCTGCATGACGGCCATGCCGAAGCCCTGGTTCTGGTCGAGCTGGTCGGTCTGCACCGTCATCTCCTCGATGTTCTCCAGCCGGACGCTGACGCTGGGCGCGGAGTTGCCGCTGAACTTCATGCGGCTCGTGCTGCTGATGACGCCATCTATGTTGTTGCCTTGGGCGGCTGACGGCAGACCATTCCACGTGCCCGTATACCCGGGAACGTAGCGTGTGAACTGGCCGATGTCGCGGCCCACGAGAGGCAAGGTGCCGATGTTCTTGACATCGATGGTCGAGCCGATGGCGACCGCGGTCGTCTGCAGGACCGGCGTTGCGGCCTCCACCGTGATTACCTCATTCGGCGCACCGACCTGCAAAGGCGTCACAATATCGGTGGCCTTGGTCGCCGAGACGGTCACCTCGTCGTACACTGTATTCCGGAAACCTTTGGCGGAAACCGTCAGCTTATACTTCCCAACCGACAGGTTGGGAAAAGTGTAGGTGCCTGCAGTCGTGGTCGTGGCATTACGGACCTCATTCGTCGCCAGATCGACGAGCTCAAGGGCGGCACCCTGCACCACGGCCTGCTGTGGATCAAGTACTGTGATATTGATTCGCCCACGGGTTTCCTGCCCCCAAGCGGGCGCTGCTATTGCCATCACGATCATGCCAATCGTGATGAACAACATACTCTTTTCGAAAAAGCAACGCGACATTAAGAGCCTCCTTTCATCGAAAGCAGCCCAACGAGCAGGACTGAGCAGGCGCCGAGGATCAAAAAAAACTAGCAAGAAGACAACCGATAGGGATCCTCAGAACAGCCGCCACGACGCCAGGGATCGCCGGTGGAAACGCCTGCACACAATCTCCCGCGCAGCTTCAGCTTTACGCGCCGAGAATACATACACTCAATACCAAGGTCAAGCATTTTCTTATTTTCCTTTATTAAATATGCAACACGGCTTGCAGGCACAAAATCGCAGAAAAACCGCTGCCGTGAAGACAGCGGCGAAGCCCTTGGAGTGCGCAAGCTTGCTTGCGCCTGGGTTTGCGGCAGCAAGCTGCCGCAAGGGCAGATCCAGGGGGCGGGGTGGCATGAAAACTGCCGATTTTGCAGCGTTGTGTTCCCTTTTTCCCTTGTCTACCTTGCCCACCGGCGCCTAGAATCTCCCGGCGCTGAAAACTACCTTTTGAGGAGCTTTGAGTGAACGACAAGTCCCACCTTTTGCTGCGATGCGGGCTCAGCCTGCTGGCATTCGCCTATGCTGCCACGCTCCCGATCCGGGCCCTTCCCCCTGTTGCGGTGACCTTCACGGACATCGCGGCAGCTGCCGGGATCAACTTCGTGCACGACAACGCTGGAACACCCGAGAAATACCTGATTGAGACCATGGGCGCCGGCTGTGCGTGGATCGACTTCGACCAGGACGGCTTTATGGACCTCTACCTGGTCAACGGCGCGGCCACCAAGATTTACAGCCCAAAACAGCCGCTGCGCAGTGCGCTCTTTCGAAACAAGGGCGACGGCACTTTCACCGATGTGACGCAATCCGCCGGCGTCGGCGCAGAGGGCTTGTTTGGTATGGGGGTGGCCGTCGGGGACTACGACAACGACAGCTTCCCCGACCTGTACGTTCTCGGCTATGACCGCTGCTTCCTGTACCACAACAATGGCAATGGCACGTTTACCGACGTTACGGCGCGCGCGAAAGTGGAAAACCGCGGACTCTGGGCCTCGAGTGCGGCCTGGTTCGACTACGACAACGACGGCCGCCTGGATCTGATCATCGCGAACTATGTCGACTGGACGCCCGAACGCAACTTCTACTGCGGCGATCAGGGCCCCGGCTATCGCAGCTATTGCCACCCCAATGTATTCCACGGCCAGCCGGCCAGGCTGTACCGCAATAATGGCGACGGCACGTTCACGGACGCGAGCCAATCCTCGGGCGTTGGCCCGAAGGCGGCGAACGGACTGGGCGTGGTGACCTTTGACTACAACAACGACGGCCGGCAGGACATATTCATCTCCAATGACGCGCAGCCGAACCACCTTTTTCATAACAAGGGGGACGGCACGTTCCGCGAAGTAGGGTACATGTCCGGAACGGCTGTGGGCGGAGATGGCCAGATGGAAGCAGGCATGGGCGTGGATGCGGCCGACACCGCCAATACCGGCCGGCTGGACATTTACATCACCCATCTCGACCTGCAGCTCAACCGTTTCTACCGGAATCTGGGCGACGAGAGTTTCACCGATGCCTCATTGTCCTCCAAGCTCGGCAATGACACCTACCAGTTCAGCGGATTCGGCACCCGCTTCATGGACTACGACAACGATGGGCTCACTGACCTGTTCGTCGCCAACGGCAACGTAATGGACAACGTGCAGCTTTACCATCCGAATACAACCTACGCGGAACCCAAGCAGATGTTCCGCAACATCGGCCGCGGCAAGTTTGAGAATGTCAGCAACAAGCTGGGGCCCGACATGGAAAAGCCACACGTGAGCCGCGGCTGCGCTTCGGGTGATTTCGACAATGACGGTGATCTCGATGTTCTCGTCAGCAGCTGCGGCGGAAAACCTCAGCTATTTCGCAACGATGGTGGCAACGCAAATCACTGGCTGGAGATCCTCCTCATTGGAACGAAATCGAACCGCGACGGCGTGGGCGCGCGGGTGAAAGTGACTGCCGGCGATCTCGCCGTGCATGATCAGAGAAAAGGCGGCATGAGTTACCAGTCGGCCCAGGATCCGCGCCTGCACTTCGGGCTGGGAGATCACACGCAGGTTGACGCGGTCGAAATCATCTGGCCCAGCGGGATGGTCACGAAGCTCGAAAAACTGAAAGCAGACCAGATCCTCGCCGTCAAGGAAGGCACGGGCTTGGTCGACCGTCCGTTCCCCCGCGTTCAGTCAAAGTGATTGCGTCCTTCCCGAGTTCGACGTGCCAGCACGCACCAGGTCTGAAGGGCCGGCAGTGAATAGGCCCGTCCGTAAGGCCGGGATAGGGATGGCTCAGAATGGAGCGCCGAAGGTGCGGCACTCGACCCAAATCATTTCGCGGTTCCTGATCGCAAACTACACCCCTGGCAATTCTCTCACCTATGTAGGTCGAAAAAAATCCCACCCAATGTGCCAGGCCAATCTTTGCCGAGAGTGCCGCACCTTCGGCGCTCGGCCTTCCCTGTCACCTGAATCCCGGCCTCACGGCCGGGCCTATTCACTGCCGGCCCTTCGGGCCTCACATACGGATGCGCCAATACCAAGGAGATTAGGTCTGGAAAATTCGTGAGCCAACAATCAAATTTTCCGGACCTGATCCCCTATCGCTTCTTTATGCTAGCCTGCCCGGAAGCTTTCAGGGGCCATTCCAGGATCAGGGAATCTGTTGCGCTTCGGGTCTCCTTCCGGTTGCCATAGGAAATAGTATATTGGCCGGGCGCCAGGCCCTTGACGACGATGCGGACAGTGGGGACCTGCGATGTCGAATCCGCCATGTTGAGCGTCAGGGAACTGCCGGAATTTTCCAGCGTTGCGGAAACGATTTCCCCTTTCTGGGCCTCCAGATCCACTTTCTGTTCGGCAAAGCGCAACCTCTTCCTCAGGCCGTCCCGCAGCGTTGCCGTAATCCGTCCCCCGGTTTCTGTAACGTCACATCCGGCCCCGAGGATGCCGAAAGACGGGTCGCGGAAGACATAGGCTTTCACCGCTTTGAAAAAACCGTACATGCCGATGCCGCCGTCCAGCGTGCGCGGCGGGTCGAACGCCTGGACTCCGGGTGTGAAGACATAATGGCCGAATCCCATGCCGTCCGGGAGCAGGTTGGCCATAACGCTCATGATCCCGCCGTATCCACGAAGCAGCATCTCGAGATCGCCGGTCTCCTCGAAGCCCGCCAGCAGCGGCCGGGCATTGAGCGACGTCGTATACCAGCCGGCCATGTCGCCGCGGTTGTCGTTGCCGTAACGGAACCAGACCGGCTGATTGCCGCCCCGCAGGGCTTCGATCACCTGCAGAGTTTTCGCGGCCTTTTCGGTATTGCCGAAGTACTTCGTGAAGAAATACACGTGCTCGTGAGCCGTCTGGTCGGTGAACAGCTCCGAGCTGTAGGGATAAGGCGTGTCGACGAACACCTGGTTGCAGGCTTCCACTTCCTTCAATAGCTGGCGGTACTCGTTCTCCCACCCCTCCGCCTTGAGGTCGGCCAGGATATTGAGGGCGTTGGACCCGCCCATCACGCCGACATGTTTCCAAGGGCCGGTCTGGAACCATTTCACGCCCGTTTTCCAGGCGAGACGCAGGTACTCCTGCGCCGTCGCGCGTTTCGTCAGGCCGTACCATTTGCCGATCCGGTACAAGGCGTCGTAGAGATTGGCGGCGTGGGCGTAGTTGTAAGTCCGGTAGCTTTCCTTCGACCGGGCCTCGGTCCAGTGACCCCAGGGGCTCGACGGCGTCCGCTCCTTCCAGTAGAGAGACGCGCGCAAGGCGAAGGTCTCCTGGTCCTGAAGATATTTTCGTAGGCATTCGGCCACATAGCTCTCCAGCGCCGATATTTCATCGCGGTCCGGGTAATAAACGTTTTTTTCGGCAAGATACAACGGCTCGGAAAATCCGTATTCGTCGTTGCCGCCGACCTCCCAGACCTCGTCGGCGTCGCGGTAGGTGCTCCCGGACCGGTAATCGAACGGCAGGAACATGTGATTGCGGTTGAATGGGTCGTTGGGATTCTCGTAGAACTGCCGCTGCACAATGAACCGGCTCCGGGCCTTGATGAGGCTTTGGAGATCCTCGATGCAGTAAAAATGCAGTTTCGTCCATTTGCCGCCATCGTAGCCCAGCTTCAGCGTCTTCTGGCCGCGCCCCCGGAATGACAGGGTCAGCAGGGTCTTGTCCCCCGTTCTCTTCTTTTCACGGACGGTCATATTGTCGGAAAGGAATTCGAGCTCGGGGTCCTGCCGTCCGTCGATCTCCACGTATACGGGCGTGTTCTCCGGCACGACCATCGACGGCAGGACTCGCACTCCGAGATTTCCCTGACTGGCAATTTCCTTCGGGATGGATGCGTAACCGTCGATGAACGCGAACCTCAGGCCGTAATGCCTCTTTTCGCCCGGCTTCAGCACTAGCGAGGTGTGGCCGTTCACCCAGGGCATTCTCCAGCCGCGGATATTCCTGGTGGCATAGGAATGGACTGCGAGTACGTTAGCGCGGGCGCGCCGCCCGCCGCGGCCGCCGGAATCTTCATAACGGTAGACGCATTCGAAGGCGGTGTCGCCGGTAGGGTGCACCAGGAGAAACGGCGCATCCCCGAGCAGTCTCTGAATCAGCGAATACGAACTGTGCCCGCCGGCAAAGTGGTGCCCGGTCACGCGCTCCTCGTGAATGATCTTCTGTTCGCCGACTTTGAGGCGCTCGTCTTCGTTGAGGACTTCGTAATCATCCACCGTATTGGTGTATGGATTCACCGTGCGCACGCCGGAATAGTTGTCGTTGAGGGCCATGGGGAAGCCGAGTTCGCCGATTTCGAGCAGGCGACCGGTGGTGTTCGCTATGTCCATTTCGAGGACCATAGAACGATCGGTCGCCAGGCGATACGTCAGGGTCAGATCGTAGCTTCGGAGCCCGCCTTCGTTCTTCGACTGCCCGGCGTAGCTGATCCTGACGGCGCTTCCGTCAAAAGACACTCGACGGATATCGCCCGAGCGTCCCGTGGATTCCTGACGCCACCTCCCCGAGGGTCGGAAAGAGAAGGACGGGATGAGCACGAGGGGCCGCTCCGGGGTGTCAAGCTCCCAGGTTGTGCTTATGACGTTCCCCGTCCAGGCCGGGTCGTCATACGCGGCACCCGGATTGTTGGCCGGATTCCCGAAGTAGTTGGTGTCGAATCGCCCCTTCGTTTCGCGCAAAGAGGTGAGCGCGCCGGTGCGCCTGTCGATCTCGACGATCATCCGGTCACTGGACAGGCGGATGAGATTTTCATCCGGCACTTTGGTTTGGGCTGACAACGCGGGTGCGAAGCAGAGCGCGACAATGATCCCCATCCATCGGTTCATAGGTTGTGTCCTCCAACCCGACCTTATCAAATGCCGGCGGATCGATGCAAACACGAATTCTGGCGTCCGGCCCCTGGGACCGCAGGCATCTCGCCCGCAAAATACTCATGCATTCGCATCCCGGCGGCTTAATCTTTAGGTGACTTTTTGCGGGCGAGACGCCCGCGGTCCCAGGGCCGGACGCCGCGATCTTTTGACCGAACTCAAGCATCGGCCGGCATGGTCCGGGATGCGAATGGCATGACAATCCAGCCTAACCCCACAGTGTCAAGTGTGGGATACAGCCGGCCGTGAGGCCGGGATTAGCGGCAAACTCAATCATGAGCGCCGAAGGTGCGGAACTTCCGCTTCCCGGAATTGTCAAACTTTGTGAGTCCCCCAGCAAGGCTGGGGGTTTACGTCAAAGCAAATTAGGCGTGCCGATTGACACGGATGCGTGGTTTGTAAGAAGCTGGGTGGCATGAAAAGGAACTTATTTCTGCTTGCAGCATTGTTGCTTGCGCTGGCGCCGGCGCCGAGGGTCCTGCCGCGCGCGGGATTGACCAGCGAGGTGAAGATCTTGCATGGGATGCCCGCCCTGTATGTGAACGGCATCCTGACAAGCCAGACATTGGCTTCACCCTACCGGCCGGGACCGGCCGACTTCAACGATTTCCGCCAGGCGGGAATCTCGATCTTCAACATCTACCTCCGCTTCGACTGGTCCGCCCCGGAAACCTACAATTTTGCCAGAATCGACGAGAAGATGGACGGCTATCTGAAGATCGACCCGAAGGCGCTCTTCTTGCCACGCATCCTGCTTGCTCCCGGATCTTGGTGGTGCAAGTCCTTCCCAAACGAAATCACCATGCGCGACGACGGCACTCCTGCCGGCATGTTCGGCCAGGCATGCCATCCCTCATTCGCATCCGAGAAGTACCGCGAACTTTCGCACAAGGCGATGATCGCGTTCCTGAATCACGTGGAAGGCAAATACGGCGACAACATCGTAGGTTACCAGGTGGGCAACGGTTTCGGCGGCGAGTGGCTGACCTTTAACTCCTTCTGGGAGACGCGGCCGGGCGCCGAACCGCCGACGAAGTTCGGGGTCGAGGACTACTCTCCGGCGGCGCAGGCCGGATTCAGGGCATGGCTGAAAAAAAAGTATCGGGCCGAGGATGCGCTGCGCCGCGCGTGGCACGATGCCAAGGTCACCTTCGAGAACGCGACGCCGCCGAACGAAGTCGAGCGTTACTCGAGCCATCACGGCATCTTCTTCGATCCCGGCGTGAGCACGCGCGTTCCGGACTATTTCACGTTTTTTAACGAGATGGTCGCGGACGTCCTGATTGAGAATGCCCGGTGGGTGAAAGAAATCACCGGGCGCAAGAAGATCGTCGGTGCGTTCTACGGATATCTGTGGTGTAACTTCCCGAACCTGAGCGCGGTCCACAGCGGGCATCTCGCGTTTGCGAAGGTGCTGCGCTCGCCCGACGTGGATTTCATCGCCAGTTGCTACACGTACGACAACAAACAGATCGGCGGGCCAAACAACTCGCAGTCACTCCCCGACGAGGCGGCGCTCCATGGCAAGCTCTACTTCAACGAAGTGGACACCGAGACCCACTTGTTCCAGCGCCAGTGGCGCTGGGGCGACTCGCTGCGCAATCCGCAGAACTTGGAGGAAACCAAGGGGCTGCTGACGCGTGATTATGCGTACGCCCTGACGAAGGGCTTCGGCATGTGGTGGACCGACCTGCACGGCGGGACCTACCACGACGACAAGATCATCCAGCTGTTTCGCAAGCTGAAGGAGATCGATGAGAAAGCGCTGGACAGCGACAAGAGAAGCGATCCCGATATCGCCGTCATTGTGGACGAGGAGAGCTTCACCTACACGGGAGATGGTGAGCCGCTGTGGAACGCGCTGATGACGGCGCAGAAACAGTGGGAGTTCGCGTTCATCGGCGCGCCGTGGGACTGCTACCTGCTGTCTGATATCGGGAATCCGAAACTGCGCGAATACAAACTGTACGTATTTTTGAACACGTTCCGGGTAACGCCCGAACAGCGCGCCGCGATACATGCGCGCTTGAAGAAGAACAGGGCGACCGCAGTCTGGGTCTATGCGCCGGGATATATCGGCGACAAGCTGTCGGTCGCGGACATGCAGGCGCTGACCGGGATCCGGCTGGCCGAGAACACCGTTCCCGGCGAACTGCACGTCGACATCACGTCGTACGACCATCCATACACGAAGTCGCTGGCGCGCGGCTCTGCCTACGGGACCGACGTGAACGTGGCCAATATCATCCGCTGGTATGATCACCAGGTGTATCTGAAGGATCCGCGCGACCCGTCGCTGCGGCGCGACCTGCCGGGATTCCGCATCAGCCCGCGGTTCTACGGCGACGATCCCGGGGCGCAGACCCTGGGGAAGCTCGCAGGGTTCGATAAACCGGGGCTGGTCGTGAAAAAACAAGCGGGATGGACGTCGGTGTACTCGAGCGCGCCGATATTGCCTGCGGCCTTGCTGCGCAACATCGCGCGCGCGGCCGGCTGCCATATTTACAGCGACGCGGGCGACAACGTTTACGCCAGCCGCGGTTTCCTCGGCATTTATGCGCCTGCGGGCGGTGCGCGCATCCTGCGCCTGCCGCGCAAATCGCGCGTCCTCGACCTGCTCGAGAACAAGGTTCTGGCCGACAACGTCACCGAAATGCCGTTGAAACTGTCCACCAACCAAACGGTCTTGCTTAAGATCGAGGCCCGTTGATCTGAACCGCCAAGACCTCAAAGACCCCGAAGACATTTTGGTTTCTTCGCGGTCTTTGCGGTCTTCGTGGTTCAAAAGGGAGAAATATGAAATTATTAATGGCTCTGATGCTGCTGATGCAAGCGCAGGACAAGGCTGTGTTTCTTTCCTACTATTCGGCGAAGGCGGTGGAACCCACGGCTAATCCGGATTCCGCCTTCTGGAAAGGGATCAAAGGCGTGACCATCGAGCGCAGCGTGCTCGGTCCGATAATGCCCGAATTCCGCGCCGAAGTGCGCTCGCGCTGGACGAAGGACTACGTTTATTTCCTGTTCATCGGCCCATACCAGAAGCTGACGCTGAACCCCAATCCGAACACGGTCAAGGAAACCTACCGGATGTGGGAGAAGGACTGCTTCGAGGTCTATCTGGGAGCGGATTTCGAAAACACCAACCGGTATCGCGAGTTCCAGATGTCTCCGGCGGGCGAGTTCCTCGACCTCGACATCGATTCCAGGAGGGACAAGCCGGGTTTCAACGGCGAGCAGAACTGGGATTCAGGGATCAAGGTGAAGGCGCGCATCGACGATAAAAAGAAGATCTGGTACGGCGAAATGCGCATCCCGCTCGTGGCCGTGGACAAGCGCCCGGCCCAGGCCGGCAACGAAATGCGCATTAATCTGTACCGCCAGGACGGCGAGCCACCCAACCGCGATTTCCTCGCCTGGCAGCCGCCGATGGTCTGGAATCCCCACCACCCCGAAATCTTCGGCACCTTGCGCCTGGTGAAATAAAGCCTCCGAGACCCCGCGGGAAGAAGTGGAACTCACTCATGGAGAAATACAAAGCAAAAGCGCCACGGATTCCACGGATTTCACCGATTTGTTATAAAATTCTCAATCATGGGCATGGGCAGGTTGCTGCAGTTCAAAGGCATAATCCGCTGGGCTTTTTGAATCTGTGAAATCCGTGGAATCCGTGGCGTTCTTGCTTTTTTATCCAATTCGCTCTCAAGTCGCGCGAAACGCTTCTATTTAACGATCCACTCGATGACGCCCCCCTCGTACCACGTCAGGTCCTGGGCCAGGTAGTTGCCGTCGGGAGGGCCGAGCGTTCCCTTCTTGTAGACTTTGGGCGCAAGCTGGATCTCGATGCGCAATCCCTGGGCTTTCACCGGCTGGAAAGCAACCTTGTTGAAGGTGTCCTTGGCGACGCCATAGATGCCGGCGGTGGTTACCGGCTTCCATTCGTTCCCGTCCTTGAAGAGCAGGCGCCAGCCTTTGGGCGCAACCACGTATTGTTTGTCGTCCTTCCAGTAGATCTCGACGGAAGACACCGATTCCGGTTTTGCAAAATCGTATTGCACCCAGGCGCGGTCGCCGGTTTGCGGATGCAGGCGCAGATAGGGCGCCGACCCGTCCTCGGAGTTCACCGGCACGAGCTGATCCGAGATCGCCCGGATATCGCCGCTCCCGTCCTGGGAGATCGGGTAGAAGCGGCGTTCGATCGTCGGCGGCTTGTTGCCGGGGTAATTTTCGGCGACCGTGCCGTTGCCGCACGAGGAAGTCGCCTTGCTGGTCGAGGCAATCGACGTTTTGGGAGCTATGACCGCCTTCGCTTCGTCGCGCGCCAGCCAGACCGACATCTCGCCCGGTGTCCGGTTGCCGATTGCATAGAACGGGATCGCCGAAAAGGCCTGGAGTTTCCGCGTCACGGCATTCCCGTCGGCGGCCCGGCTCAATGCGTTCACGCTGCCGGTAATTGTACCTATCCCGCCGAGCTGCTTTTGCTTGAAGGAGAACTGCAGATCGGCGCTGTCGGGCACCTGGAGGTTGAAGACGCCGGCCGTGTTGTCCGCCTGCTCAGCGCAGTAGACGAGCGGACCCCGTTCCAGGGCCACCATGCCACGATCGTCCGGAACGAGGTCGGAAGCCACGACTTTGCGGACGGGCATCGGCATGTTGATCTGGACAGTGTCGCCCGCCTTCCAGTCGCGCTCGATGCGGGCATAGCCTTTGGCGACGGTATAGGCGAACGGCGCGCGATTGATGCTCAGAGTGACTTTCTGGCCGGGGGCCGGCAGATATCTGTACAGCGTTCCCGGAATCGGCTGGTTGTTTGCCCAGCCGGGGATGCGCACGTAAACGGCAAAGCGATGAGGCTGCTGCGGACTTACGGTAAGCTTGACGCCTCCGTCCCATGGATAGCTGGTTTCCTGCGCGACGGCGACGGGCGTGCCCTTGAGCTGGAGGTTCGCCTTGCTGCCGATGTAGAGATTGACATACAGGTTCTGATCATTCTGGGCGTAAATCAACCCGCCCAACTGCGGGAGGATGCGCGCGATGTTCGGCGGACAGCAGTTCGGCCCGAAGGCGCGCTGCCGGGCGAAGCTGCCGTAAGTGCGCAACGGCGCCTGGTATAAATAGGTATCGCCGGCCAGCGAAACGCCCACCAGCAGCGCGTTGTAGAGCGTGCGCTCGAGCACATCGACATACTTCGCATCCTGGTTGAGCTGGAACAGCCTTTGGTTCCAGAAGGTATTGCCGTAGGCGGCGCAGATCTCGTTCCACGCCGCAACATTGGGAAGATCGTAATCGTCGCCATAGTCTTCCTCGTCGCGATAGGTCCCGATTCCGCCCGTGAGGTAGGTCCGCTTGTTGATCGCGTCTTCCCAGATCCGTTCGTCGGCCTGCGCGTAACCGGTATCTCCGGTAAGGGCTGCAATGTCTGTCAGCGGAATGTAAAGATAAGTCGCGCGCACGGCGTGGCCGATGGCGCGTGTCTGGGCTTTCACCGGCTGATGGTCCTGCGCGTACGGCCCGTACAGGCCCGTGCGTCCTTCGGGATTGCCGCGCGTGTCGATCAGGAAGCGTGCCAGGTTCAGGTACTTCTCGTTCCGCGTGGCCCGGTACAAACGCAGGAGCCCGATTTTGAGGCCTTCGTGGTTCGGGATGTCACGGTGCCTGCCCGGGCCATAAAAGCTATCGAGATCGTCGGCAATTTCGCTGGCGGCATCGAGCATTTTGCGGCTGCCCGTGGCTTCGTAGTAAGCGACCGAGGCCTCGAGGAAATTGCCGCCCCAGAATCCGTCGCCGTCGCCGGTTGTGGACCATTTGCCCTTGCGCGCGCGGATCTGGGCAATCAAGGTGTCGAGCGTGTGGTCGATGCGGGCCCTGAGGGCCGGATCCGGCTTGTTGGCCAGGATGTAGCAGGCAGCTTCGACCAGGCGCAGGTCGGGGCTGCGGCCGCTCTTTTCGGCGCGGTCCAGCAGTCCGGGAAGCGATACCGCGCGGTTGTTCTCGATCCGCGGCGCCCAGAACGAATCCGTGACTTGGACGTTTTTATAGGATACCGGGAATAGGCCGTAATCCGACACCTTCACGCCCTGCGCATACGCCGACAACGCAAAAACGACAATAAAGAGAATTCGTTTCATTTTCCCTCACACCAATAAGATTCCGCCTAATATCGTTAAGCTTGTCTAGTCTTTAATGCGGTCCGAATCGGAATCGGTATCGGGATCGGAATCGCTTTCGACTCCTTCCCTGCAGTACGTGTTCGGTGCTTCCCGTAATGTATAGCCACGCTGTCCGAGTTTTGTTAGCATGGCAACAATTCGGTCAAGAAGTTTTTTCGCACCGGCGTTCTCCGCCGGTGACAAAGCGCCGCATACCTCCAATACGTCTTGAACGGCCCCACATTCGAGAGCCGATCCCCGTGCGATTTCAAAAAAGCGTCTCCGCTCACCTTCAGTCGCTTTGCCGTTTCCTTCTGCAATGTTCAGCGGAATAGATTGTGAGGCCCGAAGCAGCTGGTCTTTTGCGGTTCGATGTGCTTTCAACCGTTCACATACGCGAAATGCCCAGCCGACGTACTCAATTGCAGCGCGGTAGACGTCCAATTGCTCGTGTCCGAAAGTCATCTATCTCCTTTCGATATCGATTGCGATTGCGACCCCGATACCGATTCCGATACCGACAGTTCAACTTAGGGACTGTCACAGAATAACAGGCCCACTTTGCTGCGGCCCCCAGGCCCGCTGGCAAGACGCGAGCGACGAGCATACCCGCTGCGGTATGTAAGGAGCGAGCAACGCAGCCAGCGGGC
>Ga0315277_10000606_pt1 | contig 56511 bp, 46 predicted proteins | sample YL17G05_15_MG_FD_203695 | JGI IMG/M metagenome (GOLD analysis project Ga0315277, IMG submission 203695) | Sediment microbial communities from Yellowstone Lake, YNP, Wyoming, USA - YL17G05_15 | ecosystem: Environmental > Aquatic > Freshwater > Lake > Sediment | place: USA: Wyoming | collected... | reverse complement strand
TTTGCAAATTTTCTTTCAAATTCTGAGACCATCGGGCCCCTACCAGCTTTCTGAGTGAGCATCCCTGAATCCAGAACTTTCATTACGGCCTCTTTTTCTTCCTTCCCTAACAAAGGAATATTAATCGGTATCATTTTCACATCATTCCATAAAAATTCAGCAATTAATTAATTCAGTAATTAAGCAGTAAAAAATCTTATTCTTAGTCATATTAGAATGTCTTAGTCATATTAGAATGTCGTGAAAGACTAATTTCACGACGTTTTACTGAGAAGTTTCCTCTTTAGGTTGGGTCAATTCTTTCTTATATCCATAGAATAGGATTAATAGGGCCATCATAAACCATAGGGGAGTAAGCCAGACGAGATTGAGCGTATAAAGGTGCATCGCAAGCATGATGGATTGGGAATTCATCACAATTCCTATGAAAAACAGTAGAAAGCCGATAGTAATGTAGATGGCTTTCCATCGAATTGTCCCGCTCGATTTCCTTGCGAGGTTCGCATAGAACCCCATCATTATAAATACGGAAAGGAGGGTTATAACAATGGGGAGATTTTGAAGGAGCACCGCGGAGTTATAGGGAAGGATTACGAGAAAAGGTGCGGTTATATAGATAAGGATGCAAAGCAGGTGATGTGTTCTTTTATAAATATAGTGCTCGATGGCCAGCGTGATGGTTCCAAATCCAATAAAAATCAACATAATATGAATGGCTACTAATTTTTCATAGTCCAAATGTGCAATTCTATAGGTGGGATAAAGAAATGCGGTTTGAAAATCCGCCATATTGGGGGGATAAATGAACATAAAATAAAAGCGAACTATAAAAGAGAAAAATTGGATTAAAAAAAAGATCGCAATCAGCAAATGGTAACCGTCGAGTTTCCTGCGTTGTTTCGAATTCGACCGGGTCTTTTGAAAAAAGAAAATTGAAATTAATAAGGTAACGATTATCAGAATGAGGTAAAATATTAATCCAGAGTAAAAATATGCTTCTTGCATATGAGTTCAATGCCCGGAATTCTTTTCTAATTGGCGATTGTTATTGTATGTTGTAATTAAATTTTACTTACTGAATTTAAAGGTTAACCTTAATGCCTCTTTTAATCAGAGGATGAATTCACGGGTGAGAAGAAGTGTGCGGGCTCTTTCACAAATTTTTCTGACTTTTTTAGTGTATTTGGGGTAATTCCAATAAAAATACGTTTCAAGGATTTTCAAAATATCCAGATCAAGGTCTTTACTCAGCTGGTTTAAATCCTGATTCGTGATATTTTTCGAATTTATTAGTTCGACGAGTTCCCTGATTTTTTTGGATAAGAAATTGATCTGGGTTTCTGCATAAGGAAAGATTTTCAAGTTATCCAATTTTTTAATGTTTTTTACCAACTCATCAAAGAATTTGTTTTCTTTTAATCCCTCGACTGTACCGGTTCGTAAATCGACGATTGTTGAATCTATATAAAGACCCACCAAGTGCGGCGGAATTCCGATGATATCAGCACGAGTTTCATTGAAAGTTTCAGTCCAATAGATTACTTTTAAGCGATGGTGCGGTGAGAATAATTTGAGAGTGTCTATTATTAACTGAACCAAAGATGGTTCGCCAGTGATTACAACAGGCATATGTATAAATAACGCATAAATAACCTTTCCAAGGTCATTCTTTATGAATTTGAATACAAAGGGGAAACTAATATTGGTTAAATCCAATCGAGGGTTCTCTTCGAGCGGTATTATTAGTAACTCATCTGCAATTTCATCCGCTGCTTGATCGATACTGACTTGATTTATTTTCTGGATATCACTATCGATTGATAGCCCAAATTCATCGAAATAGCTGGGCTGACACATATGGTCCGTAATTTCTTTGAGTCCGTATTTCTTAAGAAACTTCGCCTTAATAGCCGGTATGATTTTCTTTAAATCGGTGTCCGACGAACTCTCATCCGTAATTAAAATTAAATTCAAGTCAGCATCTTTATTCAATAAATAATTGTAATATGTCATTTTGCCCATTATTACGGTTTTTATTTGATCTTCATTCAAGCCTCTGGCAAAGATATTGAGTGCTGATAAAAACCCTCCAAGTAAATCGCCGGAGGGGTTAAACGCACTGTCGAAACTCTTAAAGAATATCGGTTTCGTCTGTACGGTGACCAGCACGCCTTTAATGATCATACTTAATTTCACGAATTTTGAAAGTACTTATTTAATCTAGATTTCAATTATTGAAGAAGTATTATATTATAGTTTATAAATTCTCAGATTTGAGAGTTATTAATGACATCTAGCCGCCTGCAATGGGCGGACTAATAGCGATGACATCATCATCATTCAGAGGGGTATTGAACCCATTCAGAAAGAGAATATTCCGCCCATTAACAAGAACTAAAATGTATGGGCGCAGTTTTTTGGTTTTATGGTCAATTAGAGATTTGTCCAATGATTTGCCATACTGTTCGATAAATTTCGTTAAAATTTCGCTGACAGTATCTCCTTCGTAGGTGAGTTCGTGGGAACCGACCGCATCCCAGAAGAGCGATAATAATTTTAAGATAATTTTGGCTATTTTACTTACGCTCCTTCATTATCAGACCTTTTCTGTAATAGACTCCTAACTCGAATATTCCATTTATAGTATCTTCAACAAATAGATGTAAAATTTACTGAAAAATTTTAATTTACTTTGAAATTTTATAACTATAAATTTATTCAGTGTTGAGAATGCCTATTGTGGTTGATAAAACAAAATGCATTGGGTGTGGGAAATGCGTCGATGCCTGCCATAAAAAGGTTTATGAATTGCAGGATCAAGGGGGGAAGAAAGTGGCGGTACCTTATCGGGAGGCATGGTGTTTGAGATGCTTTATTTGTCCAGATCAGTGTCCGACGAAAGCGATAGAAATTCAGTTCAGGAAAAAGAGGGATAAAGAGGAAAAAGTTTTGGAAATTAAAAGTTCCCAGAAGACAAGGCAGTAAAGGAGGGTTCGGAAGACCCTTGGGGCTTCTTTTTCAGTGCGGCATATATAACAAGCAGAATAACAACAACCCCGATCAAGCCTATCCACCAGATATTCCGGATGATCCAATCTAAAGTAGGATTATAAACGTGTTCCATGGGGAGATTCAGAATCCCGGCGATATTCACCAAGCCAGCACCAAATTCATTATCAACTCCAGGTGTCCCTAAATCGATTGCTGTTTCAATTAATCGCGCCCTAACGTCGGCAGGACGATGAATCAGAGTGCTATTCCACTGCAGCATGAGCGCAATCGCGCCGCTCACGTGAGGACAAGCCATACTGGTACCCGCCATCGATCGATAACTCCCATTTATATATGTGGAGATAATCGCGCGGGAGGAATCACCCCCTGGTGCCGCAATATCAACCGCGGTCCCGGTATTGCTGTAAGAAGCGTGCTGGTCAGAGGAAGTTGTTGCGGCAACCGCAATGACTAGTGAATTCCTTGCGGGATAGGATACAGTGGTTGTGCCATCATTGCCGGCAGCTGCCACCAACACGACCCCAGCTAAATAGGCAGTGCTTATCGCAAGATCGATCGGAATTTCATCAGAACCAGGGGAATCCGTTCCGATAGACATGCTGATAATGTCAGCCCCCATTGCCACGGCATAGTTGATAGCTTTTGTAAGTAAAGCCAGATCCCCACTATCGATTTCGATAACCTTTATAGGGAGGATTTTGACATTCGGTGCAATCCCACAGATGCCGATTGCATTATTGATGGCGGCTATGATACCCGAAACATGAGTCCCATGCCCATCATTGTCATCCGTATTATTGGTATCAGAAACGAAATTCCAGCCGTGGATGTCGTCGATATACCCGTTCAAATCATTGTCCAAGCCATCTCCTGGGATTTCACTAGGGTTGGTATAGATATTAGCCTGCAGGTCTGGGTGGTCGAGATCGATACCCGTATCAATTACGGCAACTAATGTCGAGGGATTACCGCGATAATTATTGGAATAGGCGACATCTGTGTAAATGTGGAGCCAACCCCACTGTTGCATTAAAAATTCATCACTAGGGTTGTTTAAATACCCAAGACTAGCCGGAAGAAAGGCACTTGTGATGAATAACGTGCATATTATCAAAAGAATAGGAGTACTGAATTTCTTTGACATAGAGAAACTCCAAAAAATGTTACATTTATGTAGTAACAGGGATATTTAAGGATTGATTTTTCAAACCAAATCAAAATTTGAGAGCAGGAAAAAAATAGAGAGGAGTCGTGATATTTTTAGGAGGAAAAGAAAATGTTTTATAGATGGCTTTTAATCAACCATCTTTTCTTTCCATTCCTTAATTTTAGCCATGAGTGCATTTACAAGTTCAGCATCAGGCGGTTGCCCTTTTGCGAATTTATGCAATTTCCGAGCGAATGTGCCCAATTCGTATAAAGCAGGATGCCAGCGCCAAGATTTGGAAATTGTATCTCTTGCATTCTCCATAATATTTGCCAATGCGTAAGCATCAGCACCCCCTTGTGTACGTGAGACTAATAAATCGAGGACCTCGTTAACAATGGGCGGAGTAACGCCTTTTTTACCCGCCGGTGCAGTACCAGGCGGAGCTGCGCCAGGCATCGCAGTGGGGAAGGAAGGCATGGTGGGAGGAGCAACAGATGCAACAGGCGTCGCCATTGGCATAGCTGTGGGTGTAAGGGGTGGTAACGGAGTTGTTGGAGCGGAGGGGGATTCACTTGGAGTGGATGCAGTTCTGGTAGCTTTATAGACCGTAGAATCTTTTTTAGCTTGTTCAACAGTCCTGCTAGCGATCTGAGCGGCTAATGGGCGTGCGCTTACTGAAATAGCGGGAGAAGCAGTTGGCATAGCAGGGCCTGCGGATGGAGCTGGTCCCATTGGGGCGGAAGGAGTATATCCTGGGGTTTGAGGGACAGTACTCCGAATTTCACGCATTGCGACTTTAAGTTCGGAGGTTAGTACTTTCAAATCGCCGATAGTAGCAGTCTGCCTTGTCAAATCAGCCAATGTACTGCGTAGTTCGCCAAGGCCAGCCATGGTAGTTCTCAGTTCATCGATGGCGGGCTTCATAGTCTTAGCGGATGAACTTAGATCAGCAATACCGGCGAGCCCTTCAAACGATTTCGTTAATGTGTCCATGGTTTCTCTTAAACTGCCCATAGTAATTTTCAGCTCGCCCATCGTTGCTAACGCGGCTTCGAACCCCTCACGTAATTCTGAGAGCCCGCGGATTTGATCACGCACTTCACGGATAGAATCACCGAGTTTTGTTATTTTCGTAGCAGCCACATTAATTTGATCGGATACCGAACGCAAATCCGTAATACCGGCAAAAGTACTACGCATGTCTTCGACGGCTGTTGTTATTCGGGTTAATTGTGTGCTGGAAGTCTGTAATTGATCTACCAGACCAGTGAGTTTCCCCAAATTGGAGATAGCACCTTTGACCTCTTCTAGCCAAGAATTCAGATCTGAAACATTCGGAATGCTTTCCATCATTTTATCCATTTGCAATTTCATTTTTCCCATTTCTTGGATTAAATATCGACGTCCTGCGACTTGCTCATCAAGTTTATCTCGAATTTCCTCGAAGATTGTTTTTTCTTTGCTTGCCATTTTTTATAACATCTTCTTTGCTTGCCATCTTTCATTTTTTCATTGAGGAGAAGGATTCGGCTTCAATTAATGCAATAATAGGAAGTAAACTCGTTAGGGAGTTCTCCTTCTATGTTGGATTAATGGTGTTCTTGCTTATTTAAAAATGAGTTCAAACCTAATAAATTGTAGGGTATCGAAAAAGCGGGAGGACCGCTCATTCGGGCCACTTCAACCAGCGCGTTCCAAAGAAATAGGCAACGGTTAATCCGATCACTTCGACTAGGGTGCAGATAAACCAGAGTAGGGGCGCATTGTAACTGCCCCCCACTTGAAAGGCGTTCTGCAGTAGAATGGCGGCAAATACGCCACTGAACACGAGCCCCGTGAATATGCCTGCGACGATTATTCGGGTGATTAAGCGTGCGAGGGTTAACTTCTCTTCCTCTTTGCGCACTTTCGCCTTACCCTTCCGTTTCTTCAGGGGTTCCGTCACGAGCTCCTTCTCTAAGGTCGGATGTTCCTTTAAGAGTTCATTCGCGCGATTTAAATAGGTTTTCTGGCGGTCCGCGTCGCCCATCATATCTGCCGATATCGCGGCTTCCTGATACAGCTTAATCGCATCGAGAAATTGCTCCTCGGCTATTGCCACCCTGGCTTTCTTGAGAAGATCGGTAATTTCTAACCCTAATGCTTCCGAATCCGATTCAGCTTTCGCGGGGACAATTGATTCAACTTTATGCAATTCCTTTTTGGGACTTACAGGAGGCTCTTCCTCGGTTTCCTCTTCTTTAGGCTCTGGTTCGGCTTCCTCTTCTTCATCTTCGTCGGGCGACTCGTCTTTTTCACTCACGATTTACTCACACTCAAACAAAAATTATTAAGAATTACGTATCATGGGGTATTTTGTTTTTTTTGGTTCTTTTGAATAAATATTATTTGAATCTTGCACATAAAAAATTAATAATCAATTAAAAATAATAAATTAAAAAAGGTGAAAAATATGAAGATAATTCTATTAGGCGCCCCAGGAGCAGGAAAAGGGACACAAGCGGAAGCCATAAAATCGAAATTTGGAGGAATTCCTCAAATTTCGACAGGTGATATGCTGAGACAGGCAGTGCGAGATGGAACGGAGGTAGGAAAAAAGGCGAAGTCCTTTATGGATGCAGGAAAACTCGTTCCCGATGAGATCATCATGGATATCATGAAGGCCCGATTGAAACAGTCGGATTGCTCGAACGGTTATATCCTCGATGGATTTCCACGAACTATAAATCAAGCTGAAAAATTAGGGAAAATTAGCAAAGTGGACATCGTCATAAATATTAACGTCTCTAGTGAAAGCCTCCTTCAGCGCATAACTGGACGTCGGAGCTGTCCAAAATGTGGTGCATCGTACCATTTGGTTTTCAATCCGCCCCCACAACCGGGAAAGTGCAAATGTGGGGGGACCCTTATTCAACGAGATGACGACAAAGAGGAGACGGTCCGAAAGCGCTTAGAAACCTATCAGAACCAAACTGCGCCCCTTATAGAGTATTATTTAAAGAAGAAACTGCTTAAAAATGTTGATGGAAATAAATCACCTACAGAAGTGTCCGCGGAAATCCTAAAACTGCTAGAAAAACGTTAGTTTTTAACACTCCCCACCCTTTTTTAAGTCTTTTTTTACTAAAAAAAATTATTTTTTCAAATGATGATTTAAGAATTTCTCAATCTCAACTATTTGTGGGGCAGGTGCATTGGTGTAAAGACGCGGTTTCTTTAATTCTAACGCAATTTGTCCGTAGGGCGATTCCAATTGAAGAAGAAGGCTATCAGACCCTTTGGGTCCGGTAAGAAAGTGGGAATTCTGGAGAGAAATTTTTTGGAGCGGAAAATTGAAATTTGTTAGGAAACTCCAATTGATTTTTAGTTCTTTCGTAATTTCGAATATATCTTTAAGATTCTCTTCTGTGATTAAAGGGATCGTTGTTGTTTCAAGAATTTTTTTGAAAAATGCGCTTTTTTTTAATATTTCGGACCTGATCGATGTGAGTTGCAGAAAATTTTCAGTGAATCCGGTGGAAAACGTCATATTGATTGATTTCTTCGAGAAAAATTCATCTTTGAAGGTAATTTTTACGCTAATTTGTTCGAAAGTAGCGATAGGTTTTTCGGATAGCCTCTGTTCATTTGGAATTGCGGGAATTATTCCTCTAGTAGAGGTGATTTCTCCAGATTTAATGCCCTCATAACGCTGAAGTAAGTCATCAAGGCGGTCTTGCTTAGAATATAATTGGAACGTACCTTCCGGCGTTAAAATCAGAACATGAAGCTTCATTCGTGTATAATAGATCGCTAAACCAATGGCGCCCAAGCAGGTCAAAATCAATCCAGGAAATAATAGGGCACGGATTACCATAATTGGGGGGATTACATCCTCAAAAGATATCAGGTTATAAACAATTGCAGAGATGAACCATATTAATCCAATAATTAGTGCGATGGCAGCTCCTAAAAAAAACTCGGGGTACCATTCTTTTTCAAGAGAAATCTGATTGATCGATTCGTATTTGATATCTGTGAATTGCATTTTATCTTTTCTATACAGTAAAATGCGTTGGTTTGTGATGGCGCAATCAAAGCTAATGTCCTTGAATTTAAAGGGAGAGAGCCGATCTACCACAAGTTCATTAGGGGCAAGATAGTTGTTAAGGACGGACATAATGTGCCTCAATCATTTTTTTCAATTGGAAGATTATTTAGGTAAATTTGGATAAATTTTTTTATTGCTACTATAGATTTCCCGATAGAGATTAAATAAATCTTCGTAAATCTTTTTAGTTTTCGGATCCGGCTTTGAAATGGTCTCTACGTGGGACCATTTTTTAATGACGTCATAATCAAATAATTTGTTGCCCACGCCCGCTAATAAAGCATCGCCTAACGGAGCTCCAACACTTTGCGAGAGATATTTTATTTTAAACCCTGTAATGTCAGCGAAAATTTGACGCCAGAGGAGGGATTTCGCGCCGCCTCCGATTAAGGTCATTTCATCATTTAAATTCACACCTATGCGCAAAGCGGCTTGAATATTATCTTTCAAGGAAAATGCGACGCCTTCTAGAAAGGACCTGAAGAGATGAGCCCGTGTATGATAGAGAGTTAAGCCGAGAATCGTGCCTCGGGCGTAGGGATCCCAGATGGGAGTCCGTTCGCCCATAAAGTAGGGCAAGGTTATGAGCCCATTTGATCCTGGGGGAATTTTAGAGGCAAGCTCGTCTAATATTTGATAAGCGGATAACGAGGGATTATTTTTTGCTTGCAGCACCTCTCCTTGGGCCAGATTATCCCGAAACCAGGCGATGATGCCTGCAGCGGTGGTAGCACCCCCAAACGAATAAATCGAATTCTCATCATGTGCGACATAGGGATAATTTATGAGGGAAGGGTCGATTTTAGCCGTATCTCTATCCTGCACGATATTCCAGCACATACTTGTTCCTAAAGTAGCAGTATGCTCGCCGATATTGAGCGTTCCCACGGAAAGGGCTTCCACCGGTGCGTCAATTCCCCCGGCTGAAATCGGGGTGCCTTTTTTCAAGCCACTTACCTTTTCGCCTTCTGCTGTGACCTCGCCCACGATGGCGCAGGATTTCACTATTTCTTCCGGGAAAAACGATCGGGGAATCTGCAGTTCTTCCATTAATGAATCGGCATAAGTGAATTTGTGAATGTCAAAAATCCCACCGTAATTCCCGGCGGAAGAATAATCCAGCGAAAGGTTTCCAGTTAGTTTAAAGATTACATAGGCATTGGGAGTCACTAATTGATGAATTTTCTCCCAATTCTTTGGTTCATTAAGCCGTAACCACTCCATTTTCGTGAATCCCCAGTAGGTATCGATGCAATTCCCTGTCACTTTTGCAATCGTATCGGCTCCGATTGATTCTTCAATCCATCGACACTCAGCAGTGGCCCTCTTGTCCAACCAAGGGATTGCTGGGCGGATGATCTTGATATTTTTATCCACGGGAAGACCCGATCCGCCGTATAACCCGGAGATACAGGCTCCCACAACCTCCTTGGGATCCACTTGTGCCTTCTTAAGGACGGTCTTTATGGTTTCATAGACAGCTTGGAGCGGTTTTTCCATGGGAAAGTCGGCCCAAAGCGGTTTCGGCGTTACGATATCATAATCACTTGAAGCGGTAGCGAGTATTTTTCCTTCCGTTGTCGCTAATATGGATTTGGTAGACAACGTTCCGATATCACACCCAATAAGGTATCCCATTCTTTTTAACCTCTAATTAATTTTAATTGAAATTGTTTGAATGAAATATTATATTCTTTCGAATCCTAACTTATTACATATTTTACAGAATGTATTTTTTAATATGGAGATATGGAATCAGGAAGTGATCGCAATGAAGCGCAGGATCCCCTCGTGCCTAGATGTGTTAATCTGTTGCCAGAAGTGCCGCAAGCCTGTGCAGCGATCAATATGGACGTTGGAGAATTATGTGAGGTGCGATTTGAATCATATTTTCTGTGAGGAGTGCGTTCAGAAAGAGCAATTAAAAGACTGCCCCATTTGCGATCAGCCCTTGGAATATAAACATTATAAAACATTCGACGTGGTACCACTGTAAGTTTCAAGTGAGTGTGGTCTAACAGTGCAGACGAAGTTCATTTGTTGCCAGATATGTCAAAAATTAGTGATACAGTATTCCCATGCGGCGGAGGATTGCCAATTTTGCGATCAACAGCATTATTTCTGCAGGGAATGCATTGAAAAATGCCAATTAAAAAAGTGCCCTATCTGTAACTCGGAACTAAACAATGAAAGGAAAAAGACGTATTTTAATGTCTAGAATTATTTATGGGCTTCGACTTGGAGGGTTAAGCGCTTTACCTGTGATTTGAGAAGGATATTCTCTTCTTCCACTTGGCGACTTTTTTGAGCGGTCAGCTCAGCATTCTGAAGTTGGCGTTCTAGCGCGTTTAGCTTTTCTTTGAGCGTGCGCGCTTCATTCTCAAGGCGACTCTTATCTTGCATGATATTCGTCCGCATGTCTTGATATTCGACTAATTTACTCTCCAAAGCAGCAAGTTTTTCCAGCCGAGTTTCGTAGGTTTTCAGTTTTATTTCAAGATTGTTTTTCTCGGAGGCGGTCATCTGGTAATTTCGTTCTACTTCATTCAATGTTTTTAACCGCTGTTCTTTAACCGCCATTTCATTTTCTTTGAATTTAATGGTATCATGGAGGGCCTGGATTTTCTCTTCGAGCTCTTTCTGCTTCTGCTCAAATTGTCCTGCTGTATAATAATCCAATTTCCGCTGCATAAGCATTTGCTGTTTCTTGAGTTCGCTATTCTTATCCTCTAAGTCAGTATTCAATTTTTTAAGGGAATTGAACCCCGTCTTGAGAGTTTCAAGCTCTTTTAATTGGATTCGAAGTGAACTGTTCGCATTTTGTAATTCGCGGTTGGAATTTTCCAAGGTCCCATAGGTTTCTCTCAGTTTCATGAAGCTCTGCTGTATTTCAGTGAGTTCGTTCACTTTTCGCTTTAAAGTATTAATTTCTTTAGACAGCGTATCATTTTTATCTTCTAATTGGAAATTAATTTCCTTGAGTGAATTGAAGCCGGATTTCAGATCTTCCATCTCAGCCAATTGCTTTCTAAAACTGTTATTTTCCTGTTTGACCTGATTGGCTTCTTTCTGCAAATTAGCATTTACTTCCATGAGCCCCTGAACTTTTTCTTGGAGAGGACTTATTTGTTGACCCTGTGATTTTAACCCGCCGATATCCTTTTCTAGCCGAGCACTCTTTTCGGCGGCTTTCTTCAGTTCTTTTTCAAAGACATCAGCTCTGTTAGCTTGTTCTTTGAGTTTCTTATTTTCTTCGACTAGAACTTTATATTGTTCTTGAAGATTAGCGCTTATTTGTTTACTATCAAGTAATTTCTGGCTAGAAACGGGTACGCCCTTCTGAATTGCGTTGAGTTGCTGTTCGAGCTGTTGATTGATCTCCATTAGAGACTTGGTTTGATTTTCTAATTCGATGAGTCGGGACGATTTATTTTGATATCTTTCGAGGTTTTCTGTGAGAGCAGCATTCTGTTCCTTGAGTTGATCGATTTCTGATTGAAACCCTTGAGCCATTGAATCCTGCTGGTCTTTGAAGGATTTTAACGAGGCCAGTTTTTCGCGATTTTCCTGATTTAAAAATTCTAACTGGTCAATTTTAGTGCTACTGGTTTCAAGCTCTGTTTTCAATTTCCTATTTTGATCTTCGAGTTCCTGTATTTTTTGGAGCGCTTGTGAAGTGGTTTTTAATTGACTTTCTAGCTCGTCATTTTTATTTTGAATCTCGTTCATTTCAGTTTTTAAATTGTCAATTGTTTTTTTCGAGTCGTCTTCCGCTTCTTTGAGTTTTACATCGTATTGTTTAATAAAACTTGCCTGTTCTTGTTTGAACGATTCAGAGAGGTGCTTGAATTTACTCAAGTCTTGAATTTCAGTTTCGGCTTCATTGAGCTTCTTTTTGATCGCATCTTTTTCTGAATTTAGTTGTGCAATATCTTTTTGGTAATTCGCCATAAGTTGCTCATGCTGTTCCCATTGCTTGCTCCGGTGTTCAACTTCAAGGACCTTTTGTTGTAAATTGCGTTTCTCTTGCAGTAGCATGTCGTTATTACGGTTTGCAACCAGCAATTTTTGCTCAAGTTCCGTTACGCTAGCGATTTTAGCTTCGAGCGCTGCGGCTTTCTTCTGAAGGTCAGCGCGCTCTTTGTCCATTAACCCGATTCTTCGCTCAAGGTCCCGCCGATCTGCTTCTTTTTCAAATTGAACTTGGCTTACTATTTGCTGTAGAGTCCTTTGACTTTCTTCAAGGTCTCTTATGTGTGCAACCGTTTCAGGAGGCAGTCTTCCGGCGCTATCCTGAAGCTCGAGGATTTGTTGTTTGAGTTGATTAATCTCATTTTGCAGTGTAATATTCTCTTGCGTTTTCATTTGGCATTGTTGCTCGCTTTGATAACTGGAATTGATCAATTCCTCACTCAACATTTTGATCTGTTCAGTTCTATTGGTCAATTCGGTAATTTGTGCGTTTTGCTGTTCAACCCTTGCAGTTAAGTCCGTAAGTTGCGTTTGCTGAGCGTATATTACATCATCTTTCTGCTTTAGAAGTGTTGGCCAATCCATCTTATTGCCCTCTATTGAGTATTAACAACTATCGATTTTATTATGATAAAAGAAAATTAACCAGAATATAACTTTCTAGTAATTACATAAAAATCTTTCAATGAAAAAAAAGGATGGGAATTTAAGTTCTGGATGCGTAAATGTTGACATTCCCGCTAGTCGTATGAAGATCTGCATTGATATTGGACGCTTGGTCGGGAGAATCGGAAACCAGATTGATACCTACCTTGTGGAATCCGAGAGGATTAAGTGGAATATAATGGATGCTACCGCTTCCAGTATATGGAATAATGGTAGAGGAGAGGTAATCCTGTTCTAAGTCTATATAGAGATTAACATTCCCGGAACTCGTTTTGGCATCGAGCGTCATATTGCCGTCTAAATCTCGTAATTGCTGGATGGAAATAAGAATGTTGCCAGAAATTGTTCTCAGAGTTCCTGTAACGGCATTATTCGCTAGAGAAATATTACTGAATATTAAATTGACATTCCCTGATCCAGTTTTAAGGATGAAATCCGTTTTTAAACTGACGCCTTCTCTAAGAAGGACGGCTACATTTCCGGAGGTGGTATTTACTTGCATGGCCCCGTCAATCGATGCATTCTCGCCTACGTCTAAGCCAGAATTGCCGGATATTGTGCGAAGATAGAGGTTACCTGCAATATTGCTACCATTTGCCAGATTTACATCAACGTTTCCTGAGCTGGTATATGCTTGTAAGGATCCAGCAACAGATGATCGTATGCCTGTGGTTAAGTCAACGTTGCCGGACGCGGAGCTACCATAGAAATCACCAGTAATACGACTGTCAGCTGCTAGATTGACATCAATATTGCCTGTCGCAGTCTGTAGATCAAGATCTATAAATGTCTTATTTTGAGAATTAGTATTGTCAAGGATGATATTGCCAGTTCCCACATGGATTGACAAATTGGAGAGCAATTTGGGATTGATTGTTAGGTATGTTACTGAGGCCGCCATAGTAGTAAACCCTAACGGCGTGAAATCGACCGTTACTTGCACCGTAAGAACTTTACCCAATGTCGAATTGATGAGCGACACAGTCACATTAGGAGGTGAAAAAAGTATCGCGTAGCGGATGAGATAGTGGTAAGTCAGGTTAATTAAATCAGCAGTATCGTCTGTCGAATAACGTATTTCAACATTTGCAATGTCACTATTGGTAATTAAATTGATCTGATCCACGGCTCCAGAAAAGGAGACGATTCTGGTACCATTATACTGTACACCTTGTAGGGGGGCAAGCAGAACTGCCACTATGCCCGTACTGATGCATGCAATAATTATCAACGCTTTAGCTGCTTTGTTAACCATTTTTATTATCCCTTTTGGTTCTTATATTAAAATAAACCCATTGTATATTTTCTCTGTAAGGTTAAAAACCATTCTTTTAAAATTGCTAGAATTTCGGGAAATTTCATAAATACGGAAAGATTTATAAAACTTAAATTTTCTAATAATAAAGTATGGCAAGTATTCAGCAAGAGACAATTGAAGTATTCGAGGATTTATTAGAAAAGCAGGGGCATGGTCGAATGCTTGGGCAGGTTTTAGCGACAATTTATTTGAAGGAAGTGCCCATGACTCAGGAACAATTGGAGAAGGAGAGTAACTTTAGTAGGTCCTCTATCAATAAAGCGGTGAATGATTTATTGAATTTAGGATATATAAGGAAGCGGCAGCTCGGTGAAGGAAAGAAATTGGTGTATTATACGGAATGGGGACCAAAGGAAATATTTTTATGGGGAATAGAAGGCTATTTAGCTTATTTTGATAAAGTTATTTCAAGGTTCTCTAAGATATTCGAATCGACGAGTAAAGTAGAAGGATTGCCGCTCAAAAAAGTTAAGGAATTTGTTGATCATTTACCAGAAGTTAAAAAGATATTAGAAGAGGCATTAAAAGATATTAGCAAATTAGAACTAGCTTTAAAATAAAAGAAAATATTTGAAACAATTATTAGGTCATTCATTTTTCAATCTATTTAGGATTTCTTTTTTCCTGCAACTTGTGGATTTTATCTGTAAGAAGTTTCAAGCTGATTATGGGGTCGGCAGTGCCATGGGTTTCTTTCATCATTTGTCCAAGTAGAAAATTGATTGCTTTATCGTCCTTAATAGCATCCTCAGTGGCTTTTTGATTTTGGTTGAGAATCTTGTCCACTATGGGTTCTAATCGTTCTTGATCGCCCATCCTTAAGTGCCCATCTTGTTCGATGATTTGGTCAGGAGGTTTCCCAAGGGTCACCATGTCGCTTAGGACCTTCTTAGCGGACCGATTGCTGATTGTGCCGGCGTCAATACGCTTGAGCATGGTGGTAAATTGCTCCGGAGTTACCGTGGATTCGTTTATTTCAATATTTAGGTCTTTTAAATGACGCAAGAGATCGCTCATAATCCAGTTACTAATGGTTTTTGGGTTTGTATACGATTTAATGCAATCTTCAAAAAAATCGGCTAAAGATTTACTGCTTGTCAAGACGCTGGCATCATACATTGGAATTTGATATTCTTTTATGAACCGATCTCGGCGTTGATCTGGTAATTCGGGCATCTGTGCCCGGATGGTCTCAATCTGTGCTGAAGGTATTTCGATCGGAACTAGATCGGGTTCTGGGAAATATCGATAGTCTTGTTCTTCTTCCTTGGTGCGTAGCGAAACGGTTCTACCAGTATTATCATCCCAATGGCGAGTTTCCATGACAGTTTCTACGCCATCTACCCTTTGACGGCGCTGTCGGATGATCTCATGTTGAAGCGCGTGCTGAACTGCCTTAAAGGAACTTATATTTTTGATTTCAACTCGCTTTCCTCCTTTAAGGGAGATATTTGCATCACAACGCATTGACCCTTCCAATCCGCAATCGGCAACTCCAAGATGTTCCAAAATAGAACGTAGTTTTTGAAGGAATTCTCGGGCCTCTTCCGGCGAATGCAGATCGGGTTCGGTAACAATTTCAAGCAATGTAATGCCTGCCCGATTGTAATCCACCAGACTATATTCCGAAGAAAGGATACTGCCTAAATAGGTCAATCTGCCAGGGTCCTCTTCTAATTGAATGCGAATTAATCTTACTACCAGTTTTTCGTTATTAAAATCGAAAGTGACTTGTCCCCCAAGACCAATGGGAATGCCCCCTGCTTTGTGGTACTGCGTTATTTGAAAATTCTTGGGCATATCGGGATAATAATAATTTTTCCGGTGGAATAAAGTCTGTTTTGGGATTTGACAGTTCAGCGCCAAGCCTACTTCAATTGCGAGTTCAACGGCGCTCTTGTTCACAACGGGAAGAGTTCCTGGTAGCCCTAAACAGATAGGACATAAATACATGTTAGGTTCCTTTCCTCGATAATCAGTAGAGCACCCGCAGAATAATTTAGTTTTCAGTTTTGTTAGCTGGACATGTACCTCCAAGCCTATTATGACGTCATCTTGTTTTGGTTTACTCTTCGAAGGGATGGCTTGGGGAGAATTTGACTTGGCAAGTTTAGAAGATGTTCGAGGTAGCTTAGTTTCCATGGATATAGTTATTCCTCCAAGTGGGGCTTTTTTTTGTGATAATCGGTTTCCTGTTGAATTTTATATGAGACTCTAAGTAGAACGTCTTCTTGAAAAAGATTACCCATGAGCTGGACTCCGATGGGTAATCCATCTGAGAATCCACATGGAATGGAAATAGCAGGCATTCCCGTGATGTTTGCAATCACGGTATCTATATCGCTCCTATACATAGCAAGCGGATCGGAAACTTTCTCTCCGATTTTAAAAGCAGTGGTGGGCATGGTTGGTCCGATAATGACATCAAAGGATTTGAATTGAGTTTCGAATTCTTTTCGGATTAAACTGCGGATTTTTAGCGCTTTTATATAATACATATCGTAATAGCCAGCAGAGAGGGCATAGGTACCTAACATTATGCGCCGGCGAACCTCAGGTCCAAATGCGAGTCGATCCTCTGAATAAACTTCATTCCAGTCGCCCTCATCTTTTTCAATCCGAAACCCGTAACGGATTCCATCATAGCGGGCTAAGTTTGAGCTTGCTTCGGACATAGCAATGATATAATAGCAAGGGACTGCATAATTTATGAGCGGAAGCGATATCTCGCTATAACTAGCACCAAATGTTTCGAGTAGATGGATAATATTCCAAACAGCTTTGGAGACTGCTTTATCAGTTCCTTCCTCCAAGTACTCTCGAGGGACTCCAATTTTCAAATGCTTCAGATCGGTTTCCAAGCTTTCAAGATAGTTGATTTTTGGAATTGGAAGTGTGGTGCTATCAAAGGGATCATGCCCCACTAACACGTTTAGTAAGAGCGCACAATCGTGGACATCCTTCGTAAGCGGACCGATTTGTTCTAAACTGCACGCATAAGATACTAACCCATACCTGCTGATTAAACCGTAAGTAGCTTTCATACCAGTTCCATTGCAGAAGCTAGCAGGACATCGAATCGATCCACCGGTGTCACTCCCTAAAGCCAAGATAGTTTCGTCAGCGGCAATTGCCGCGCCACTACCCCCTGAAGAGCCCCCTGCTACATGCTCGAGATTCCAAGGATTGTGGGTGGCACCATAGTAACTGGTTTCCGTGGAAGAACCCATCGCAAATTCGTCCATGTTCGTCTTTCCAATTATAATAGCTCCCTCATTTAAGAGGCGCTCAACTACAGTCGCATTGTAGGGTGGAATATAGTTATCTAGCATCTTAGATGCGCAGCTAGTCCGGACATTTCGAGCGCAGATATTATCTTTGATGGCAATCGGAATTCCCGTGAGCTTGCCGACTGCTTTAGAAGATTTTAACTGCTTATCTGCTATTTTAGCTTGTTTCAGCGCAACCTCTTTTAGAAGTGTAATATAACTCTTAATTTGCCCTTCAACGCGTTCAATTCTTTCAAAAAGAGAATGAATAAGTTCTTCAGAAGAAGTATCCCCATGCGACAGCATTGACTGTAATTGATGTGCTGTTAATTCATATAGCGGAAGCAATGTACCACCTTAGACCATACGCGGTGCCCTGATGTAAGTTTTATCCTTCTTCGGAGCATTTTTTAGAGATTCTTCCAATGTAAGCGAAGGAGTGACAATATCTTCTCGCATTACATTCTTAATCTGGACACCATGTGAAGTATACTCGATACCACTAGTATCTATTTCGTCTATTTTTCGGAAATAGGCTAGTATCTCATTAAACATAGGAAGGAGCTTTTCTTTTTCTTCTTCCGTCAATTTAATGCGAGCAAGCCAAGCGATATGTTCAATCTGTTCTTTGGTAATTTGGTTTGTCATCTTTTTAGAGTATCCAGATATTTTTAATTCAATAATCCATCCTAGTATTTAAAATTAAAAGGAAATTGATTCAATCAATCGCTTGAGATATATCGGGTTTATCATCGAGTTTTGGAGTAGCTAACATTTTATAGGAAGTGTTGAACTTTCCGTCTTCATTTAACTCTAAAATCCAATACACTTTTCCGAAGGGATTACCAGAATGGATATCTTTATCCGAAATTACGCAGGTAACGCGAATCAATAGAGTCCCTGTAGGTTTGAAGTACCTTTTGAAACCAACTTGCGGGTGGATATGTCCACAGAGCCAAAGTTTTGGGCGGTACCGCATCAGAATTGCTTTCAATCCTTTGGATCCTAAGAGCGGATGCTGTCCTCGGCTTGGGAATACCGCATCAGGGTGATAATGTGTCACCATACAAATATGTTGAGTCTTCGGGATTTTCTCCAATGTATTTTTCAAAGAAGGGACTACAATTTCATCGTTCCATAAATTGACCCCATCTAAGGCCCGCTTTTGAGGGGATTCGATGATTTGAGTAGGGTCAGAAGGAATTACCAGCGTTTTTAGGGCACCACCGAACCCCACGAAGGTCCAATTGCCAATAGAAACTGCTTTATTTTCGAGTGAAATCACCCCGTATTGATCTAAGCTAATAGAAGGATCATCATCATTCCCTAATACACCGTAAATGGGGGCAATCGGCTTAAGAAGATCAGTAATTCTAGACATGATTTGGGGGTTCTCAGAGGCTGGAAATGAATGAGTATTCGCGGAAAAGTCACCTGCCACGAGAGTCAGATCGAATTTCAAATTCAATGTTTTGACGTCTTCCACGATCTCTTCTAAATCTGAGAAATGTGCATGGATATCGGAAATCGCTAAAATTCGGATCATTTGAACCAAACTAGTTATTTTTTATAAGAAAAAAAGACAAACTTATTCATATAATGTTCGTTTAATGTTCGATTAATGGTCGATTACAATGAATCCTAATTATTACGAGGAATTTTAATATGACAATTGAAATTTATAGACAATGGAATACCTGGGAGGATTACGAGTCTAATCCATTGATTTCTCCAAAGTTGCCCGAATGGATTATTGCGGATCCGACTTTTATATCTTCAAACGAATCATCTGATGGTAAATGGCATCTGTTTGCACATGGGATTCTATTCGGAATCTATCATTTCGTTTCTTCGGATGGGATCAATTGGATAAATACACATCAGCAAGTGGATTCTGGGCTTCGCCCGTTTCTTTTCAAAGATGAAGACAATGGCTTTTACCTTTTCTATGAAAAAATGGTCCTTTTAAATTCTATGATAGTTTTTCGGAAATCGAAAGATTTATTTCATTGGAGTGAAGCCAAGGTCGCTTTAAAGCCTTCCTTGCCTTTGGAAGGAGGGCTTATTAAAAATGCCGGAAATCCTTGTCTTGTAAAGGCTGAGGATAAATTCCGGCTGTATTATTCATGTAATTCGATTTTTCTCCCAGATTGCCTATTCAATGAACCCAAATATATTGGTTTTGCTGAGTCTATAAATATTGAAGGCCCTTACCAAAAACATGCAGCTCCCATAATAGTGCCGTCCAAGGATAATCCTTATCGCAATTTCGGTGCTGGCGCCATTAAAGTCCTGAAGCTAAAGGATGACTGGATTGGGTTCAATAATGGTATCTATAAAGATAAATTTGGACGTAGCAGGTCTAGCATTCTACTGCTTTTTTCAACGGATGGTATCGAATGGCAGGATATTTTTAATACGCCTATCATTTATCCAATGTTCGATAGAGTGTGGAAGAGGACGTTTGTTTATCAATTAGATGTCCGGAAAGTAAAGGACACCTACTGGCTTTACTATAATGCCCGCCATGGCTGGTTTTTGGGGACGGAATGCATCGGGTTAGCGAGGTTAAAGTTGTAGGCATTGTAAAAATAATCTTAATAACTAAATTTGAATAATTATTTGGTGTAATGGAAGAACAAGGTATTTGATGGAGAATCACCTATGCAGATTATATCAGAAGGCGAAGGCGAAATTTTTCAAAAAGTGACGCCAAACGAATTTCGAGAATGGACAAGAAAAAATAAGAATCGAGCACTCGTGGATAAACGTATGACCGCCAAAGAGGCAGTCTCTCGATTTGTTAAAAATGGGAATTATTTAGCTATTGGGGGATTCGGGCATGTCCGAATTCCGATGGCTGTGATTTATGAGATTGTTCGCCAACGAATTAGAAACCTCTCTGTTGCTGGACATACGGCGGTGCATGACTTGGATACCTTAATTGCAGGGGGGTGCGTGAAGAATGTCGATGCCGCCTATATTACAGGATACGAGGTGAGGGGCTTATCGGCGGTGCAACGCCGGGCCTATGAATCAGGGGCAATTAAGCTGACAGAATGGTCGAATGGGACGCTGGCATGGCGATTGAAAGCGGCGGCGATGGGATTGTCGTTTATACCTGTCAGATCATTGCTTGGAACTGATACATTTAAGTATAGTGGAGCGAAAACGGTCAGGTGCCCCTTCACAGATGAGATCTACGCAGTGGTTCCAGCCTTATACCCGGATGTGACCATTGTGCATGTGCATCGGTGTGATATTTACGGAAATGCGCAAATTGATGGTGCGGTGGTGAAAGATGACCTCTCGGCACGTGCTGCGAAACGGGTTATTATGACTACCGAAGAACTCATCGATACCGAGGAGATTCGCGCACGGCCTTGGCAGACGGTGATTCCCTACTATAATGTGGATGCGGTTATCGAGGTCCAGTGGGGTTCCCATCCGGGAAACATGCCTCTGCGATACAATTATGATGAGGCGTTTATCAGTGCCTACCTCGAATCAGGCAAGAATCCGGAGGACTTGGAAAAATTCCTGGACGAATGGGTCTATTCCCTTGAAGATTTTGATGCATATCTTACAAAATTGGGCTCCAAACGATTGCATAAATTACGCGATGAGGAGTTTATGAGGTGAACCTGAATGCCGGAGTATAATAAGCTGGAACAAATGGCGTGCGTGGCGTCCAAATACTTGCTTGATGGGAAAACGGTCGCCGTTGGAACAGGTATCCCATTGCTCGCGGCAAGTCTGGCGCAAAAAACACATGCGCCGAACCTGATCATCATCTTTGAGGCGGGCGGCATTTCACCCATCGTGCCAAAACTTCCAATTAGTGTGGGGGACTCGCGTACGACACATAAATGCCTCATAGCAGCAGGTTTAACGGAGGCTATGGAGACCATGGCGCGAGGACTCGTGGATTACGCGTTCCTCGGTGCAGCCCAAATTGATATGTATGGCAACATCAATTCTACGCAAATCGGCTTAGACCATGCTCATCCGAAAGTGCGTTTTCCGGGCAGCGGTGGTGCGAATGACTTCGGCAGCCTCTGCTGGGAAACCCTTTTGATCATGCGACCCCACGATGCAAAAAAATTCGTCCCCAAAGTAGATTTCATCACGACGCCGGGGTACCTTACGGGCCCTGGAGCTCGTGAAGCAGCAGGTCTACCCCCGAATACCGGTCCAACCCACGTGATAACCGATCTGGGTGTCTTGGGATTTGATGAAAAATCGAAGTGGATGACAATTGAGAAGAGGCATCCCGGTATCAGCATTGAACAAATCCAAGAGAATACGGGATTCGAACTTCTAATACCAGATGAAATAATAGAAACAGAGGAACCGACTACAGAAGAACTACAGTTGCTGCGAGAAGTCATTGACCCTGAACGCCGGATAATCGGGCGTTAAAGGGCGTCATATTAAGCCTTAATGAAAGTCTTGATTAAAATATTAGAGAGAGGAATTTTTCGCCTCTTAATTGCTCTTCATTTTTGGTTAAATTGTTTAGATTCTATGGATTTGAGACAATTGGGGCAAAGGACATTAATTCCTTTTGTTAAGTTAGCAATTTTCTGAGGCGGTAGGAGGGTATTACAGAAAGGACATTTATATTCAACTATTGGGGGAGCTTGAGCTGGTTGAACCGGCTGAACCACTTGAATGGGCTCGGAAACTTGTGTGATTTGAACCGGCTGAACATCTGGACCCTTTAATTTTGTTTCTAAACTTTTTATAACGTCTTCAAATGAGGAGGGATTCGTTAATGACGGTTCTTTTTGGATGTTTGGTTTCGATGGTGGGGCGGATGATCCAAGGGCTGTTATTATTTCCTCAATCTCTTTTTCAGATATCTTAATAGGAACTGTAGCAAGTTCTTCTGGAAGAGGTCTCGAAATTCTGGTTTCTACTGAATCATCCTGTAATAATTCTGCAGCTATTTGTTTTTTTGGAAGAGGAAAAATTAATTCTCCAGTTAGATGAGTTTGGCAGTTTGAACAGATGTCAATTTGTCCAATTTTTAAATTTTCAATGGTTTGTGCAGAAAGTGGGGCAGAGCAATTTGGACATCTATATATTTGTAGTTTATCTGGCGGCGCAACTTGCCTTATCGCAGGCGGCGGGGGCGCAGGTGCTTGCTTTACCATCGGTGGTAACGGCGAGGGCGCAGGTGCTTGCTTTACCATCGGCGGTAACGGCGAGGGCGCAGGTGCTTGCTTTACCATCGGTGGTAACGGCGAGGGCGCAGGTGCTTGCTTTACCATCGGTGGTAACGGCGAGGGCGCAGGTGCTTGCTTTACCATCGGTGGTAACGGCGGGGGCGCAGGTGCTTGCTTTACCATCGGCGGCGGCACTTCTTTAAGAGGCTTCAATGGAAGAACCAGCTTGCTTTTTTTCTGTTTTCGAGTATATTTGAATACCAAAAAGGCGGAAACACCTGCGGCAGCGGCTATGGCGACTATTATTATGATGATAGAAAATGAATTAGATTGCGCGTTTTTAATTTTAATATTCACCCAAAGAGAATTCTGATTTCCGCACTTGTCATACACTCTGATATAAATGGGATTCGTTCCATCATCTTCTTTAGTGGTTGACCATGTATAAGTCCACCCATCGGAAATATTAGTGTCGTTGTAAAGGAGAAGCCCTCCGGAGCTTGGATCGCCCAACCAGAATTCGATGCAGAGAATTCCGGAGCCATAATCATCTACAAGGATTTCGATTGATATATTCCCAGAATATTTCTTATCTGGATCAATAGAATTACAAACAGGAAGGGTTGGAACTGAATTATCGATATAAAGTAAGACTCCTATTGAATCATTATATTGTCCGAGGGCATCGTATGCACGTAGATATATAGTATTAGCGCCATCGTCGCTCGAACTTGTATACCACATGTAACTCCACCCATCTGTCCCCAAATAATCAGATCCAATGAGGATCCCACCAGATTTCGGATTCCCTTTGTAGAATTGCACGTGATCAATCCCAATGCCACTATCATAGACATCTGCAATTAAGTTTATATCGGTATACCAATTGCCTCCCGGAGGCGCTATTATTGACACGCGTGATGGCTTTGTAGTATCTATCCGAAAAACTCGAACATCAATACCTGCATTATTTTCTATATCGTAGGCAATAATTCTGCAATAATAGACCCCATCGGGTAAATCTAACAAATTGTAAGACGTGCCCGTAGTGTTCGCAATAAAAGTTGTGTTTAGATAGATGGAAGTTATTTTCAAGCTTGTTTCGTATTCATAGACATCCCAAGCTATAGAAATATCATTATAAGCGAACGCAGTGTAATTGGAAGGAGTGGGAGATTTAAAATTTAAAATAGGTGATATAGTATCGAGGAGGACTTCAACTGTCATGTTTATCGTAGGCGAACCACCCCAAGTCGATGTCATCACAATCTGAATTGACTTTGTTCCCGTGGTAGCGGCGTATATTTCCCAGTAAGTCGTGGCATATTCATAGTAGCTTAGATCTTCAATACTTACGGCGCTGTCCCATCCATCGACTAGATTCAACCCTGAAGGTAGGTTCAGAGTTGCGGTGACGCCTTCCACTAGTGACGCTTGGGTATTTCGCACTTGCAATCTTATAGTAAACTGGTTAGTTCGGTAGGTTGGTAAATCCATATTAGTGAAGTCATAAATCTCTAGAAAAGGACTGTAATATGCGATAAGAAAAAGATGAAGGGTGTGCGTAGTAAATAAATCGTTATTTCGGACTCTGAATTGATATAAATCCGTAGTGGGAGCCCGAAAAATTCCACCATCATGATTTACCCCTGTAATATATTCCCAATCTTGCCCATCACTCGGTCTCAAAATTCGAAAATCTGCACTGCTGCCGCCAAACCACCAATCCCAATGAATGATTCTTCCAGCGGCTATAGAGATATTCCAATACATTGTACTACTTGCAGGAATGCTATATGTATTATAAGTCCGATTACCGCTTGGATATCGATCTACATACATTAAATATACATTACTGGACTTAGGCCCGACTGTAATATAGATTTTCCGTGTGAGATCCCGAAAAACTTGCCATTCAGAAGAGCCTGAAAGATCCCAAGCCGCCTCATCGAAATCTGTCGAGCCAGGATGTGAATTTTGAACTTTCACTATTCCATATCCCGATGCTAATGTCTCATCTATATAGCTGATGATAATGCCCTGATCGGGTAAATAGGTATCAAATCCCGTTTTCAACCGATTCTCCACGAGGTAATAATGATTGGTGTCAATTTCAATTTTTATGACCTGCTCTTTCGAGGTCTTCGTCTCTAATGGATATAAATATACGCCATTTACCCAATTACTTGTGGTCATAGTCTCTATATTCGTGGATGCCAGCCAGCCCAATTTCATTTTACACCACGCCATCATGTGTGCAGGGCTCGTAGCGTCACTTGAAGGCCCATTCCAACTGCCGGCATCCATCAACCCCCAGTACCCTACAAAATGATCGGGCGGAGGATTATAATTGTATAAATCGGGTAAATCCAACATATGCCCGAATTCATGACAGGCGCCTCCAATCCCCTCAGTTTCGGATACCCAACAAATATGATTGATATAGACGCCATCTACTGGACCATAAGAATAACCGGAACTTGGTGGGGCACAAGCACTCCAGATATCATCAGTAACGCCTGAACCAGCCTGATCATTCCCCGCATGAAATATAAGAACATGATCATATATTGAAAAATCAACGAGGGGATTTGCCGTTAGGATAGCATCGTCCGGAAGTCTATCCCGAGAGCCATAATAGTTATCATGACCAGGAGGGCTATCTTTTCCATAATATACCATTGTTTGAGGCATTGTAATCCATGGAGTGACAGTCCCCGCCACTGTATATTTGTTATAGGAATCTTCTTTGTAATAATTACGAAAAGAGCCAGCATTGGTGAAAATTTTCTGATACATCGCATCGACGGAATTTGAATTCGCCTTATCAGAGAATTTAACTAAAAGACAGAGGATTTTAGGCGGGATCGCAACTTCAAGACTGTCGATATAATAATAGTTAGGGTCGGATATGTCAGTCTCGCCCGTTAGGAAATATATAGAATTTAGGTAGGTCGCGCCTTTAGAATAGAAGGATACATTAGAGGCAAGGCAAGTATTATCGACATAAAAGTCATAAGAATTCTTCAGAATATTTGCAAATAATTCCACTTGATACCACTTATTTGCGGTATAAGTAGTACCGGTATTTGTGATGCCCCCGTTGGTCCCTATAGCCCATTGATTCGAATTTGTCCCCATAGTAATCAAGAAACTGCCACCCGGCCCCCGAACCCAAACGAATAGTAGGCCAGTCGTCTGTTTTGCATATAAATAGATTTTCAGGTATAAATAGGCGGATGTTGCGGTAAAAGTCTGCCACATTCCCGTATAGGCGGAGGCATTATTATCGTAAAATTCTATGCATCGTTTGCCAGAAATTGCTAAAGTCTTGTTTTCCTTTAAATTACAATGTGTATTAACGGGTTCAGAAAAGTCCCAAGGGCTCGCAATGAATTCTGCTTCAGTTTTATAAGAGTTAAAATCATCAGTAAGTAAAATAGTATTTCCAGTCGGACTTGGATGTAGCACAGGGGGCATGCTATTCACCATTTCATCAGGAATTTCCCCATTTGGCCCCATTGCGTAAAATAAAAATGGTTCACTATTAGTGGAAACATTCTGATCGCTACTTTTGTTGCTCTGAATCGAATTAGGTGGGGAAATTAATGTTACAAGTCCTAATGAAAATAAAATCAATAAAATTATTGAAAAAACTACTTTAGAATGATACTTCATCTGACTACCCCTTACTTTTCTCTAAATTTCCAAAATTATATGATGTGATAGTAATTTTTTTTAACTTATATCCTTTTCTTTTGAGAGATATATAAAGCAAAAGTAGACTTAGATTAAATTTGTACAGATAGATTATTTGATCCTATCGATCTAATATTATCGCTTTTCGTGAAGGGATAGTGCTAGAGCCGCCCACGCCCATTAAGCTATAGGAAGCGACTTTCAGCGCTAATTTAGTCATTTTGTCCAGTGATAAATTTTCTAAATAGCCTGTGATGAAACCGGAGTCGAACGCATCACCAGCTCCGATGGAATCCACCATCTTTTCAACCGCAATAGCAGGTTTCTCAAGGCGTTCATTCTCAGTTTGAACCAAACACCCCTTCGGACCAAGTTTGATTACTAAAATTTTTATTCCCTTATCTAATAAAATGTTAGCGGCTTCGTCGATATTGTCTGTATTTGTTAGACCCTGCGCTTCGTTTTCATCCACAAGGAGAATATCGAGGTTTTTTAAGTCGGGCATGACTGTCAGCCACGGTTTCTCAAGGGGTTTCAAGGGAAATTGGGGGTCCATCGAGATTTTAACACCGTGCTTCTGGGCTTGTTTAATCAGTTTATCGATTGATTCTTTTTGCGGAAAATGGAGATAGCCTCCAATGTGAAGCAGGTGAGAATTAAAGATATAGTCTAAATCGCCGTCAGTAAATTCTGTGGGCATAGGATTATGGGTCATCAATTGGAAAGCCATCGGTCGTTTTTTGCTTCCGAATAAGAGCATATAGACCCCTATGGCCGTTTTCGTATTTTTCTGGACTCTTAACCGAGAAGTATCGATACCCACGTCAGTCAAGGTTTTTTTAATAATTAAACTGAAGGAATCATCCGCAATATTGGTGATAACACCCGTCTTAAGACCGAGCTTCGCCAAGTTCTGGATAAAGTAGCCAATGGACCCAGCAGTCAGACATTCGATGCTGGACTCGCCAGTCCAGGTGAGTAATTCAGCGAAATTTTGGGGTCCGGTGCCGTGAACGATTAAATCAATGTTCAAAAGCCCAATAGCGGTGACATCCAATTTCAACATTGACGCCTCAGTGTGTGCCCGGTGGGAATAATTTCAGCCAAACGCGGGCATATTTCGGGATATTACTGCGTTGGCAATCGGGATTTATGTTCCCTTGTTCAACCGCGAAAAAGTATGCCAGCAATTGTCCAGCTACTATAGATAAGAGGGCAAATAACTCGGGATTATCCGTGGGAATGCGAATTACATGATCCATCATATCAGCAATCTCTGTTTCTGACGAGCTAACAATTCCAATTGCTGGGCTTTTTAGCAGGCGGGTTGCATCGGCAATTTGCTTCAGCCATTTCATGGCGGGATCGTTCAATGGTGCGAGAATTATCGTTAAAATTCTTTCGTTCGTTAAACCTAGCGCCCCATGGATGTGGCGGGTTGGAACCATTGCGTTCGTGGGTATGTGGGCCATTTCATCGAATTTCAGTCCAATTTCCTCGGCGGTTCCATAGTTAGGACCGCTCCCTACAATTATGATAGATCGCACCCTTTTGTGTTGCTTAGCGATGTTCAAACAGCGTGTTGTAGCTTCATCGAAGATGGAAGCCATTAGGGTGGGGATTTGACGGAGCTCACCCTCGATTTTTCCGAAATCCAGTTTTTTAGGGGCTAGGCGCTTGCCCAGCTCAATCGCTAGATAGATTGCCACGGCGAGTCGGGTGGCGTAATGAAAGGTATCCGAACCGCCGGTATCGTAAGTCTCCGCGCATACCACAATTTTTTTATCTGTGACCTTAGTTAGCGGCGATCCGTCAATTGAGGTAATTGCAATGGTAAACGCGCCTTTCTGCTTTGCTTTCTTGGTGGCATCTATCGTATCGATGGTTGTGCCACTCCCAGAATATGCGAAGAAGGCAGTTTTGTCGTCCATCGGACGATCGGTAACGATTGCCTCGCAGGAGTCCATATCTACCGCTTCGATCCCGGTATATTTCCAGAAGATCGGGGCAGTTACGAGCGCAATGAATTGACTGGTTCCCATTCCGATTCCGATGATTTTGTTAATCTTGCGTCGGATCATTTCTTCTGCCAAAGCGCTTACTTCGGGTTGGATAGAGGATAGAGTAGCCTCTAAAAATTTAGCTTGGTTGCTAATATCATTAAAGAGATTAAAGGGATGGCTCGTTTTTGGCTCAGTCCCTAGAGCACGGTACATCATAGGACGCTCGGATGTCTCTTCAATAGTTTTTCTGAGGGATTTCTCATCTCCAGCAATACCCCATTCTTTTACGCGTGTATCTTGAGTTAGGATTTTCTTTTTATCGCCCATCTTATTACTATCCTTATAATTTCTTTATATATTATTCTTTAATGTACTCCACTTTTTCGTATTCGAATTCATCTCTCTTGCGGTGCTTCCATTTCCAATTAACCTTCAAGTAGAGGGAAACAAGAGAAGGGAAGAGAAGGAGACCATAGGCACCGGATTTTAAAAGGCGCAGAGTTCGTGACTCTTTTCCATAAAAAAAGATATCGGACATCCGTTTTGAATATTTAGCCATGCGCCTCATTTGAATTGAGTCATAATAACGTAAATTGTAGAAGTTTTTAGAAATAACTTCTTGATTTGAAATTATTTTAATCTGAATTCGGGGGGGATCGGTCAGGGAATCGGGGATTTCATAAGTGATAGGATCCAGTTGTAGGCAAGTATTTGCCGGGACTTCGATAGTGCGGTCTATTTTCTGGAGAATCTTATAATCCTGCGTGAGGAATGTGCATTCCAGCGTACAATCCGAGAATTGTTGATTTAAATCGTTAATGAGAAAAGCCTCTGCCTTGAATTGGCGATTAACGAGTTGACCCTTTTTATCTTTCTTATTAAAGTCCATCTTCAAATCGTACTTGAGACTGAGAAGCACGGGCTGATAGGCAATCCGAACATAGTCGTAGGCAAGCTTGGTTTCAAAGTCGTGTTCAATGATGCAGAAAGAGATGCCAGGCCATGGCGAATCGACTTGCCAAAAGGCACAGCCCGCATGTTGCCAGTTTAATTTACGGCGACGATAGTGTTCGATGGCTGTTTTTAATCCGAGCCCCTGCGCCTGCTGAGAAGCCTTAATAATGCTCTGTAAGTCATCGGAGGGATGGAAAGGGAGTGCATATCGCTGCAAACGTAATTTATGAGCGTTTGTTATGGCCATATATTGTCCCCGGTAATTGATGGTCGGGCTCCAAAAGTACTGCTCTTCTTTCGGAACGACTTTATCTAACGTTGTATAATTTGGAAACGCATTCAACCCGAATTCGCTGGTGAATGGAAAATTATCTTCTAGATAAATGCTATACGGTCCCGCTCCATGAAAGACCTCATAATTATGGTTATCACCGCCCTCAGGGCTAGCGGGAATAAAGACCCGGTGATCAAGCGTTTCAACCGCCTTTTTTAATATTTCCACTACGTGTGCATTCGCAACGGAGTGGAATTCGTTCCCCCCACACCAAACAATCAGAGAGGGGTGGTTGCGGATCGATTTGACAATGGACTCAGCCTCTTCTTTCCAGAGGTTTAAAAAATGCTCATCCTTTGGGAAGGGCGCGATAAAAGTGCACGCAATAGGGAACTCTTGCCAAACAAGCATGCCCTCCTCATCAGCTATCCGATAAAAGTCATCTTTTTCCTTCAATCCGCCCCCCCAAACGCGTAAGAGGTTTATATTGGCTTTCTTAGCAAGTTGGATATTTTGTAAATAACGATCTCGATTAATTCGTCCAAAAAGTGAGTCACAGGGCACCCAGTTGCCCCCACGAATGAACTCGCGTTCGCCATTAATTTGAAAAATCCAAGGATAATGATTTGGACTAATATTCTGTGAAAGTAGTTCAAAGCCACGAATCCCAATGGTTTCTTCTAAACTATCCGTTGTTTCGTTTCCATGAAATATTTCCACCTTGCAGAGATAGAGATTAGGTTTGCCTTTATCCCATGGATACCACAGTTGAGGCCCATTAACTTTCAATTCGACCTCAATCTGACTCAGTCCGGGCTCAATTGTCTTTTCAAATGCAGCTGAAACCGGATCAGCGTCAAAATTTTTGCCTTCTAAGTTCAATTTAATCAAAATGGACCCTACGTCGGATTGATTCACAAGATCTAATTTTACTTGGATGGTCGCTAAATCAGGTGATTCCAGACGCGGGTTGATAAAGCATGAATCGATATAAAGAGGGTCGTGTAATTCAAGTGCCACATCATCCCAAATGCCGGAGGTAATCATTTTTGGGGCGAAATCCCAACCATAGGACATCTGGCATTTTAGAACCTCGAAGCGGTTACGGTAATTCTTCATCGGCGCCAGTCGAACTAGCAGAGTATTTTGAGTTTGAATAATTTTGGTAATATCGAAAGAAATTTTCGCAAAACTTCCCTCGTGTTCGCCAAGCTTCGTCCCATTCAACCAGAATTCCGCAAAGTAATCCACACCTTTGAAAACCAGCTGAATTAGTTTCCCTTGAATCTCGGACGGCTGTAGTTCAAACTCCTTCTGGTACCACCATTCGAAATTGTGGACCCATTGGGATTGCAGGTTATTCTTCCCAAAAAACGGGTCTTCGATCTTCCCATTCTGAAGGAGATCTACTCGAACATCGCCAGGAACAGTAGAGGACATCCACCCTTCAAAATTATAGTTTGGATCCTGTAAAACTTTCCTATAACCTTCACCATCCTTGAAATACTGCAATTTCCAGTCTGTTCCATTGAGCGATTTCACAATTCGAGACATGATCTCCACCAAACAGCTTTAAGAACAAATATGTTATCGATAAAAACAATTAAAAATTGATCTGATGATAAGAACGTATAAGAACGATGAGGTTTAGCGGATGAAGCAATTCAAAGTAATTTTCACCGGATTATCAAATGCTGGAAAGACCTCAATTCTGAGTGTCTTGGACAAACAATTTCATCGATTAGCAAATTTAGTTCCAACTAAAGGGGTGGAGCGGTCGCTATCGACGATTTTAGGCTTTTCAGTCAATAAGTGGGACTTAGGTGGGCAAGATCAGTATCGAACTGAATATTTAACGACAAAGCAGGAAACTCTTTTGCAGGCGGATCTAGTGGTCTTTGTTATTGACATACAGGATCGGAATAGCTATAAGCAGGCATTGGATTATTACAAGAAAGTATTGGAAATCATTAAAGCAGCGGGTGAACATCCTTACATCGTGTTATGCCTCCATAAATTGGATCCGGAAGTTTATGACCAATATAAAGCGAACCTGAAAGATATCATGAAGATGTTCGATGATGCATCCCGAGGATGGAATTATAGATTCTTTACCACTTCAGTGTTTAATCGAAGATCCATTGTGGAAGCGTTTTCCTTCGGTCTAGCCCAATTCCTCCCGAAGAAAAAATCATTAGATGTGATTTTAAAGAATTTTCTTGCGGATGCGAAGGAATCCGGCGAACAAATATTAGGAATAATGCTTTGGGATCAAAATGCGCTGTTCCTCAGCATGATTTTTGATGATAAAAAAACGGAAAAAGCCAGTTTAAACGCGTCAATGGGCATTGTAGAAACTATCGAATCGTTTGAAAAGGAAGACACGTTTTCATCGCTTTTTCTTGAAATCAATAAGGATTTCCAGTTTCACGTGAAGAAAGTCGGGGAATTATATACTACCCTCATCGGTAAGCAGTTGGATTTTGATAAAATCTGGGAACTATATGATCAACATTATCTAACTGATATTGAAGAAGTAGTTGAGGAATAATCCCTCAGTCGCTTTCAGGAATCCATTCAATGTGCTTTAAATAGTCTTCGATGCGATCAATCAGTTCCAGGTGGAAGTCGTCGTTATAGGGTTTGAGCGCCTCGACGAGACTTTTTAAGAATTCGCGCGTTTCGATGTCACGATTCTGCATCACAAGTTTACCGTCCAATAGAATCGTAATCGTCTCTTGATGGAATTCGTTCATCTTTCGTTCTTCTTTACAGGATTGTTCCTTCTCCTGAACTTGATTTTGGAGCGCCGAATTCTTGACTTTCAGTTCCTCAATCTGCATTTTTGAGTCCATAGTAGCTTTAAAGCGAGCTAAAGTTTCATCGCTCCTGATTTGTTCCGTATGTTCCTTAATCATGGTATTAAGAGTTTTGATCATACTATCCTTATTTTTTAATTCTTCTTTCAACTGCTCATATTCGCGTTCAATAGTGGCGGCTTTCTGTTCTGTGGCGAGAATGATAGATAATTCATCCTCATTGACTTGGATTTCGTTGTTTATTAGGCTATTATAAAGTGCGGGCAGGGTCTTGACATAAGTTTGGCCAATATTCGAGAGCACATCTTGAAAGGTGGTTGTGCGGGCATCGAAGCGTTTTACTGGAAACTCTGATAGGACGATTTTGGATCCTAAAGGAAGCGTCTGTATGTAATCTTTAGGGTTCTCTTCTTTTTCTAGCAAGAGGGCGAGAACGAAGTTGGGGGCGATATAGTATTGTGCGGTGATTAGCCCAGAAAAAAAGCTCACACAGTTCAAATCCTTTAATTTGAGGGTAATAACATTGGCATCCAAACGCCGCATCCGATGGAGACTCCCGATTCGCATAATCTCCTCGTCGGTTAATTCAAAGTTTGCGGGATACTTGCTGATAAGGAAGAAACCTTCCTTGTTGGTCCACCCAATTAAACAAATTCCTCGGGGCATAGAATCACATAATTCATTTTTTAATAAATATCAATCGGAATACAATAAAAAAAATCTTCTCGTTTTTTATTACAGTTTTTTTTATTATTTAAGAGCTCAAGAACTGCAGAGTTCCTTCATTTGTCAAGGTGACATCATCTGAGAGAAAATAAAAAGAGTTCAGTCTATTTCTATTCAATAAGGGAGCGAAGCACTTTCAGATTCATTTTATCTTCGGTATAAGCGTCATCCTTGGGGGTTTCAAGGACGCCAGGGTGATTTTTGAAGCGTTTATCATTCATGAAATGCTTAAACCCTTCTTTCCCAATGAATCCTTTGCCAATATGTTCATGTCGATCCACGTAGGAGCCAACATCATTTTGGGAATCGTTTAAATGGAAAGCTTGGAGGGTATTTAATCCGACCATGTGGTCATATTGGGAAATGACCTCTTCATAACCCTTCTCCGTCCGGAAGTCGTAGCCCGCCGCAAAGACATGGCAGGTATCAAAACAGGTGCCCATCCGGTCTGGATAATCAATCAATTTGAGTAAAGTTGCGAGGTGTTCGAACTTATAGCCTAAATTCGTGCCTTGGCCAGCGGTGGTCTCAAGAAGAATCTTTACTTTGTGCCCTTCTGTTTCAGAGAGGAGGTTCTGTAGCGCTTCGGCGATTTTTTGGAGACCTTTCTCTTCGCCCGCTTCCAGATGCGAGCCGGGATGAAGGACAATGAAGGGTATACGTAACTGCTCCGCTCTCTCGATTTCAAGCTTCATTCCGGCGTAAGATTTCTGGTAGGTTTGAGGGTCGGTGGCAGCGAGGTTAATAAGATAAGTACCATGTGCAAAGACGGGCGATATCGTCGTTGATTTGCATTTCTCGATGAATGTTTGAATTTCATCGTCACTCAAAGCTTTGGCAGTCCAGGAGCGGTTGCTTTTCGTAAAAATCTGGATTGTTTCGCAGTTTAATTCTTCGCCACTTTCGATCGCTTTATAGGCTCCACCCGTAATAAACATATGCGCACCTAATTTCATTTTATCACCAGATTCCTATTATTATGTAACATTTATTTAAAGTTAGAGATGAAGCAAACTAGAGCAAGACGAACCGAATTATACGATAGGTTCAAGACTTAATCCAAACCCGTTTTCGGGCGAGCTAAAGTTCACTGCGAATAATGAAGTTTTGGGGGATTTTCCGTAAAGAACGACTTTTCCATCAATTTGACTTATTACGAAATGAGCATCGACTTCGTTCTTTAATGTCTCGATGTATCGAATGCCCGAATCGGCAGTTATGTAAAAAATATGCCCCGATTGCTTTAGCAGAGTTACGATTTGCGGAGTAACCCGCATTATCTCACTTAAATCGTATTTGAATGTGAGATAATTAATACTTATAACAAAGAAATAAGGTATCTTTCGTGAATTATTAAATAAACTGTTAGCCACTTCAATGATTTTCGTAAAGAAGTCTAAAGGGGAGGTGGATTGGATGACGGTTACATGGGATGGTAGGTCGGGGGCTTCTTCATCCAAAACAATCACACGAAAGCCCTGATCAAACTTGTCAGCCCCTACTAAATTTCGCATGAATTGTCTTTCGGTTACATAAGGTCTCCCAGGGGGCGGTACACCTATCACACCTCTATCTTTTGCTAAAAATTGCAGTGCTATACTCAGTAGAATCCAACTGTTGGCAAATCCCAGATACGGTTGAGTTTCATGAAGAATAACATTCCCTTTTACAAAACCTCCATTGAATAATGAATCAATATCTGGAAAACCTGAAGAAATTCGTGCATTTTTGTCAGGAACGATTTTTATGTGGGAGGGAGGTTTCAATTCTGACTGGTTGGTGGGTATAAAGGAGTTGAATCGCCCGTGATTCAGGGTGAAGAGGTAGGAGGGTTGCGGAATAGGCACGCCTCGAAGTTTCAAAGGATAGAGTTTCCGAAGGGTCTTATCATTATCATAAATTGATTTGTCCAGATGAATTATGCCATCCGCGAGATAATCGAGATAGGATTCCTCTACTTTCTCCAATATGAAGATTAAATTATAATTTCTTTCTTTAACTAAATCCAGAATATAATTAACCAGTAAACCTTCGTTTTTTCCCCATCGAGTTTCGCCTAAAGCAGCAATCGCATCCCAACTATCAATTACCACCGTGCCTGGGTTGTCAACATTCATTTTCATAAACAGAATTTTGAGGAAATCCGGAAGGTCTTTCAATTTAAGTGATTCGAGAAAGGTACGTTCATCGGTCCAAGATAAAGAAGGGATTGATTCAAAGGTGGTAGCATCAACAATGCTCTCTTTAGGTAAACTTTCTTCAATCCAGGGAAATTGCTTATATAAATAGGGGACTTTGACACGCGTGGAGATATATAAGGGGTTTTTAACATTTCTTAAAAGTTCTAGAGCAAGAGTCGTTTTCCCCGTCCCCGCATGACCTTTGATCAAAAGAACGAATCCATAAGATTGTTCTAAAGCGGTTTTAATACTATCTGGTATAGTTCTCATTCTGATTCCCTCGATTGGACGCATGCCTAAAGAAATGATCCCATCCTAAAATCTGTTATCTTAGAATTGTATATATATTTAAGTGTAATAAATGCTATATTTACAATAGAGGGTTAAAGATAAAATAGAAAAGGAAAACGAGTTAATGACTAATTAAGAAAAAGACCATATTGTATTTTAAGCGATTAATAATTTGATAACTAAATCTTCTAGATTCAGTTCGCGAATGAGACCCTTATTTTTATTAATGATTGGATATAATTTTTTGAGGATTAAATTGACAGGTTTCTCGCCAACTTGTTCTTTTGCGAGTTCGATAATCATCCAAAAGATGTTTTCAAGGGCAGAAGCAAGAGTATTTATATCCATCTTTTCAGGATCAATATCGCCATAATTGATGATGCCGCGAATAGAAATTTCAATTTTCTGGAGTTCAATATTACCTTTTGTAATTCGCCTTATATTATCATGAATGATATTTATTATATCTTCTACTATAAGAAGGCGTCCAAATGTCTCAATATAGTTCGTTACAAAAGTATTTATGAGGTCCTCGTAAATTTTTAAAAGATGTTCTTTATTGCTCATTTCAGTAATTAATTCAATCTCCCATTTCGTCGTTAGCTTTCCGATATTCTCCTCTAAATGAGAAGAAAAAAAGTCCATCTCGCCCCTCTTATAATTCTTAAAAAAGTAATCCCAAATTTCATCCTCTAAATAAGTCATGAAAAAGTTCTTTAAATCATTGAGATATTTATCGTAGAGTTTTACATCATAGCGCTTATCCCCAGCAATTACAAAGATAATCCCGAATGGAACGGCCAGATATACAAAGCGTATATCACCCATATCCATAGATTCAATACCCTTTTCCCCAAGTTCACTTTTGGCAAAACTTTGGATAGCGCTTAAGAATCCAGAAAATAAATGCTCATCAATCGCAATTCCAAAGCTTTTATGGTAAACCGATTGCCCAGAAGAACGAAGGATCCAAAAGCCCTTAATGATGATATTTCGATAACCCGTCTCTGGCTTCTGGTTCTCCGTCGACATGAAACCTCACAAACCTATCTTTCGTGTAAAAATAGCCGACTTTAACTTATTAATATATATGGAAAAGAAAAATATTAACCTCGTCAAAAAATCGAAAGAAAAAATACTCCAAAAGCCGGGTAATTTTTATTTACGGTTAAGCCGCTTGGTAATCGTCTTATTTAAAAAGACCAGAAGCGACCCGAGCAGGATAAAGAATGCAGTGAGGATAATACACACGATAACAAAGAATTCGGTGCCCATCGCATTTAAATCAAGGAACGGATAGATGTAAGTACCTGTTATACTTCCGAGAATCAGAGTGAGAATTAGGTAGAAAATGGGATAGCTCAACCAGAAAAGGGTATATTTCCATTGATATACATGATACATTTCGGTTAGAACCCAATCAACGAGAAAGGCAATCGGGATGATATAATGGAGACTGAGATTGGTGTATGCCTCTATTCCCGTGGGATGATAAAGCGGAGCTAGAAGGAGAGCGAAAATTATAAAAGTAACGGTGATATAGAGTGTGATTGCGCCACGGACGGCTCCGCTGAAGAACCAACAGGTTTTATACTTTTCTTGAAGAAAGATTGCAATGCTGAGCCAAATCAGGATGAGCAAGTTCGATTGAATCGTGTAGGTGCTGAAGAGAAAACCAAGATTGCCCAGGCTTGGAATTAGGCTCAGTATTATTGCACTCCAACTAAGAACCAAGATTCCAAGGCGTAAGATGCGGACAATCCACGCATTAACAAGCCATTCTTTCTCAGGACTTTTCACAGGTTCGGTCATAGTTAATAACGTCACTGATGAAAAATATATGCTTTTTTCTCAATTAAAAAAAATATAAAAAAGGAGGGATTAGAACTATTCGGCGGATTTTTGAACGATCATGGGTTTTTTCAGCAGCTGCAGTGCTTTTTCCACAGCCAAAGGTCCGGTGAGAGCCCAAGCATCGGCACCGTATTGCATTGCAATATCTTCGGTAACAGGCCCGCCACCTGCCATGACTTTTGCTTCTATGCCCTTTTCTTTGGCTAATTTAACGATCTTTCCGATTTCAGGATAGAGTGAGGTGAGCATAGTGGAAATTAAGATGAGATCTGCGTTGACTTTTGCTGCTTCTTCTACGAATCGCTCTGCAGTCACGTTAAAGCCCAAATCCAGAATTTCAATCCCGGCAGCTTCAAACAGGTACTTAACGATATTTTTACCCAAGTCATGAATGTCGCCTTGCACGACGCCAAGGACAGCCAGACCCTTCTTCATTCCCTTCGCACTTTCTCGCCCCATTTTGGCTTTCAATATTTTCAGACCTTCGTAGAAGGCATCCGAAGCTATAACGAGTTCCGCCACAAAGTAGGTTTTTTCATAGTTGTCACACACTTCTTTTAGCCCGGCATAGAGTCCATGCTGAATGGCTTCCACGGGATCGACGCCCGCCTTGAGCGCTTCTGTTGCGGCTTCTTTTGCTGCATCGCAGTCCTGGTTCATGACACTTTCTTTCAGTTTGAGTAAAATAGCATCTTTGGTGGACATTTAGTTTCGACCTCCTCCACGTTTGTAATTAGCTCCATAAATTCTAGCGGCTTTCACAACGGCTAAAGCGTTATAAAGCGGGGCGTAGGGGGGATATTCACAGGCGGCTCCGAGGAAATAGCCACCTGGTGATTTGCCGAAGACTTCAAGTTCTCTTTTGCATTCTTCCATAATTTGACTGGGAGACCACCAAGCTAATTGCCTGACTTGGAGATAACCTAATAAAATAACCTTTTTACCGTATTTGTCTATCATTTCCTGTTCCGTTTTACAATCATCGGGGAGTTGCGCATTCTGGATGAGTGTAGGACGCAGCCATTTAATTAATGAATCAAAGTACGGTCCACGACCGCATGTATGGACACAGTAGTTCGCGCCTTTCTTCCGAACAAAATCAGCAATCCGTTTTTGGTACGGCGCATCGATTTCTTCCCACATTTCTCTGCTCATGAGTTCTCGCTCCGCTAACACAACGGGGACCATAATTGTTCCTGCGCCCGCTTCAATTTGCCTCTCTACGAAGTCTATTTGAATTTCAGTTATGAGTTCCAGAACATCATGGAGTTTATCGGGATGATATTTCACATCTCTCACTAGATCATTCGGATTCCGAATCCTAGTTAGGAGCCCCATTGGTCCGATCGTATTTCCGCCCGCCATTAAGTCGGGCAGTGTTTCCTTAAAGGTTTCGAGAACTTTCAGCTGATTCTTCATGCGCGTGGCATTTTCCCATTTAAATGATTTGACAACTTTCATGTAGTCATCCGGGGACTTGACGACCCACCCGTACGGGTCGGGATACCCTGCGTTGTTATCAGGGAAAATAATCTTCGCACCGAACCCCTGCGCCTCAACAGCCATATCTGGAACCGCGGTAACCGCATCATAGCCAAATAAGCGTTGGGCTTCGGTCTGACACTTGACGAACAGCTCAGGATTCGTAGAATATTCTCTATAATTGGCGCGGAGCACCTGGGCTGCCGCTGCTGTTACGAATGGTAAAACGGGAATGCGATCTAATTTCTGCCCCATGATCATCTTCACAATACGTTCTTTTGGAGTCATATACTCCTCTGCTTCTTTTAATTTTTCCATAAGTTGCCTCCTTACAAAAATATGATTTGCTTTATTTGGTAATAAGGTACGAATAGATTAACTTAATTGAACATTTAAAAAGGGGATAAAGGGAAAGGTAAAACCTATTTTCCTAATATAGTGATAAAAAAGAATTTGATAAGAACTATTCAGAGGATTTTTGAACAATTTCAGGTTTTTTCAGCAGCTGCAGGGCTTTTTCCACAGCCAAAGGTCCGGTGAGAGCCCAAGCATCGGCGCCGTATTGCATTGCGATATCTTCGGTAACAGGACCGCCACCTGCCATGATTTTTGCTTCTATGCCCTTCTCTTTGGCTAATTTAACGATCTTTCCGATCTCCGGATAGAGTGAGGTGAGCATAGTGGAGATTAAGATGAGATCAGCGTTGACTTTTGCTGCTTCGTCTACGAATCGCTCTGCAGTCACGTTAAAACCCAAATCCAGAATTTCAATCCCGGCAGCTTCGAACAGGTACTTTACGATATTTTTCCCTAGATCATGAATGTCGCCTTGCACGACGCCAAGGACTGCCAGACCCTTCTTCATTCCCTTCGCACTTTCTCGCCCTATTTTGGCTTTCAATATTTTTAAGCCTTCATAGAACGCATCCGAAGCGATAACGAGTTCCGCCACAAAATAGGTTTTTTCATAGTTGTCACAAACTTCTTTTAATCCGGCATAGAGTCCATGCTGAATGGCTTCCACGGGATCGACGCCCGCCTTGAGCGCTTCTGTTGCGGCTTCCTTTGCGGCATCGCAGTCCTGGTTCATGACGCTTTCTTTCAGTTTAAGTAAAATAGCATCTTTGGATGACACTTAATTTTTCCCTCCGCGTTTGAAATTAGCCCCATAAATTCTGGCAGCTTTAACAACAGCCAGAGCATTATACAAGGGCGCATAGGGCGGATATTCGCAGCAGGCTCCGAGAAAAAAGCCACCTGGCGATTTGCCGAACACTTCTATTTCTCTTTTGCATTCCTCCATGATTTGACTGGGAGACCACCAAGCTAATTGGCTTACTTGCAGATACCCCAAAAAGATGACCTTCTTACCGTACTTTTGGATCATTTCTTCCTCCGTTTCGCAGCCATCGGGTAAATGAGCATTCTGGACGAGCATTGGCCGTAACCACTTGATTAAGAGATCCATATAAGGTCCGCGACCGCAAGTATGTACACAATAATTCGCTCCTTTCTTCCGAACAAAATCGGCGATGCGTTTTTGATAGGGGGCGTCCAGCTCTTCCCACATTTTTCTACTCATGAGTTCTCGTTCAGCTAACACAACAGGGACCATAATTGTTCCAGCGCCCGCTTCAATTTCTTTCTCTACAAAATCCAATTGAATTTCGGTGATAATTTCCATCGCCTCATGCAATTTGTCGGGATGGCGAATCATATCACGAATCAAATCATTGGGATTGCGAAGTCTTGACAGCAGACCCAGAGGGCCGATCGTATTTCCGCCCACCAATAAATCGGGCATTTGCTGTTTGAAAGCTTCGAGAATATGAAGCTGATTTTTCATCCGTGTGGCATTTTCCCATTTAAACGATTGCACTACTTTCTTATATTCATCCGGTGACTTAATCGTCCAATTGTACGGGTCGGGATACCCCGCGTTGTTATCAGGGAAAATAATCTTCGCGCCGAAAGCTTGCGCCTCAACGGCTAAATCGGGAACCGCAGTTATCCCATCATATCCAAACAAGCGTTGTGCTTCAATTTGGCATTTGATGAATAGCTCTGGATTCGTGGAATACTCTCTATAATTAGCGCGGAGCACTTGGGCTGCCCCCGCTGTTACAAAAGGGAGCACCGGTATGCGATCCAGTTGCTGCCCTAAAACTAATTTCACGATGCGCTCTTTGGGAGTCATGTATTCTTGTACTTCTTTTAATTTTTCCATAATTTGCCTCCTATTAATGAAATATTTTTCTTTTTTGTATAAAAAAAGGTATTGTATAGTAACAATTGAAGTAAAAAACGGAGAGGGATATATTTTGAATTTAATGAAATTCAGGTGAGTTTTTGTAAAAACTCTTTGATTTGTTTGACCATAATTTTAGCCGAGGTTTCATCAGTCGGATATTGAATAGTTAAAGTGGGAATTCGCTTTTTCTTGACGAGATATTTGATGTAATTCGCAGCACGTGCACATCCTAGGCAACCAAAATTCATATCGGCGTTCTCAATAATTACAGCGGCTTGGGATTGGTCTATTAATGGTCCAATTAGTCCCATCCGTCCCCGAACTCCACTGGGCGCTTCTATGGCAACATAGCGGAGCCCCAGTTTCAAATCCTTTTCGGTGATATTAAGGGGAGGGCTATCAATATCCGGGTTAGTCACTCGTTCCTTAACTTCGCTCATGATCACGAGCGGCTCATGGCCAAATCGTTCGACCAAGTCAGCAAGGATAAGACTATTGGGGGGATAGACAAAAACTTTCACGATTTCACCTACTTTTCAGTCTCTTCAATTATTTTTTTCAGGGTTATAGCGGGTAATGGCTTTTTTTCGGGCATTTTTTCAGGTATGGGAAGCAGCTCTTCTTGGGAATCTAGCGCTTTGCTGATAAGCGGGAGGAGGGCAGATTCAAATTCGAGAAAGTGAAAGCCTGGACGCGGACCTCCGCCACGCTGGAATCGGCAAATGCGGGGGTCCCCAGGAGGATAGCCGCGCACCTTAGTGAAGATACGGTTTGGATCCAAAGGGCGTAGTTTCTGAATGGCCTTTTGAAGAACCTGTGGGTCGCCAGAGAGAATCAGCCCCCAGCAGGTAGTTTTCACGATTATTGGAAATGAAATCAATTGCTTTGCCAGAGTTTCGGGGGTCAAGCTGGAATCAGGACTGAGAACTATGATTCGAGTCTCCTTTTCACTAGGTTCGACTGCATGTTCGGGAGCAGGTTTATTCAGACTCCTTCACCTCCATAAGCCATATAATATCGCCCGTGTCTGACTTTTCTAGGAAATCCAATCCCGATAGAATTTGCCCGATGATGTTCGTTCCTTCAAGGCTCTCGCCAGTCGGACCATACGTGTCACTTTCTTGTAATCGAATTCCGATAGTGCCAGTAAGACGGCGCAACGCATTAGTCACGCCGAGGGCCCCTGCAATAGCGTGTTTGAAGTCTGATTCGCGGGGAATGGCTTGGATCGATTCAATCCCGGTTGCTTGAATAAATAGGACTAGGGTTTTCAAATTTTGCAGGACCTGCAGTTTTCCAATGGGGTAAAAGAGCATATTCGCGGTTCTCCGGAAATATTCAATGGTTTTAGGGGATTTAGCATAATCGAATTTAATTTTGATGATTTGAGAGGGATCAAGCCCGAGAGTGACACAGGTTTTTTCGAGCCAGACATCGATGGTACTGGTCGGCCGTTGTTCCACAATAATCGCATCATCGGACTCGTTGCCCACACGCGTATGAGAAATACCATGTTCGTTTAAATAATCGGAAGCGTATTTCTGCGTTTTTCCAATGAAAATAAAGGGCACCGGGGTCGTTTCTATTAGCAGCGTATCATTTGGATTTGCATTCTCGATTAAAGGTAAGAATTTCGGGTCAGCGCGCCCGATAACATTATGAGCCTTATTGAAGGAGGTATCATCCTTGTAAATGTAGATAGATCCCTCATCGTTTCCCACATTCCGGACCGTGATTGCCCCTTTCGGGCGAAAAATCTGATTTTCAGGGACTATTTTAACCCCTTGGAATTTATTATTCTTGATGTACATGCTGGAGGCCTGAGTAACAGTAAAATATTTCGAACTGGTATTGGAGAGGAAGTGATCAATGGAATTTTTAGCTTCCTTGTAGAGTGTGATGGGGAGATAAGTGTAAATTTCCATTTCTGGAGTCACGGGCTCGACCTTAAGTTCATGGGATCGAAGAGCCATCGTGCGCTTTCGGAGTTGGGTAAGGGGTCCAATTTTGAGGATAGAATCAGTTTTGCGTAGCATAGGTATGATATGCCCGCCCTGAATAATGCGCCCGACAACACCATGGAGTGGTTCATCGGGAGCGCCGTAAAGCCCTGCATGGTCTTTCTTGCTGATGCAGATATGCAGATTCGCGGGATCAAATCCCCCAAAACTGAGAAATACGTCGTAAGTTTTGTAATTGACGGGATCCCGGACCACCGGAGCTTTGATAAAACTCATATCGACAGGCCCGAAGGTCACGGTATCTTTACTGAGCCATCCTACTTTAGCGCCTTCAAATAAGTAATAGTGAACGATTAAATCTTTGAGAAAGGGAGTAGAGAGTAAGGAAAACGAAATGGGACCCTGAGTGGTTTCGATGATATATTCCCGATGGATTTTTTTATCAAGCGGCTCTTTCTTTTCGGGGATGCTCACGAGAACTAAGCAGGTTTCATCATATGGGACTTTAGTTGTTTGAATGGCGTTTAAAATGGTCAACTGGGAAGTAAGTTCTCGTTCTATGCCATTCAGGAAAAATGTTCCCGTAACTTAACCTCGAAAACTGGATTAGGGGTTCCCTAAAGGCCATATTTGGGGTCTTGGAACTTTCTCTTTTTCTACAGCTGCATCCAAAATATCTTTCAAATCGAGCCCAGCCGTCACATTACCAATGAGCGTTCCCGCGCCCGCCCAAAGCGGCGTCATAATATCAAAATTAGGTTCACCGCTCAAGACACGCATTAGATCATAATAATTTAGGTGTACCACTAAATCCGCTTCCGCCTGCGGAATGCCAGGTGCAATATCCGTGGGCGAAATCATGATCCGGACGTATTCAAACTCCGCCTTCTTGGGATGCTCCACTTCTAGGAGAATAACTCGGGATACAAAATGCCCAGCGAGCTCAACGGCAGTCGGTGACGGCACGATCTTATTGACCATGAAATCGTGCAGCGCTTCGAAGGCAGTCGGTTCAGTATCCCGTGGCATCAAGAAATCAGCGGTTTGCCACCATCCATCAGCTAATTCCTTGTAATTATACCCTATCTCCTTTGCGGGGTGCTTAATTTTAGCTAATCCTTCAATCGGTCTTTCTTCCTCAGACATATGTTGCATCTCAATAAGGCTTTATGCGTTTTTCTTATAGACAATTTCATAAATTCCATTATTATAGGTTACGCTCTTTGATTTCTTGTCAATTTTAGCAGGTATCTTTGCAACCTGCACTATAGATCCCTGTTTATTCTGAATCACTAAAGCCATCTCATGCGGATTGTCTTTCTTTACGCCTGTCTTAAATTCCAGATCTGTTCTACTAGTGCAAACTAAAATATGGACTTCGTTCTGCAATTCGAAAGTATCAATGACTATGTCTGAATCTGGTTTCGATTTTTGAGCATTCTTCTCTTTAGCGGGAGCTTTAGCGGGGGGAGAAGGGGCTTGGGGGAAATAGGGATTCCCTGCCGTGAAAGGATTAAAATGGAGGTTCTCAGAGAAGTACTGCATGATTTTATAGAGATCTTCCTGTGTAGGAGGATTTTCCATTAAACGATCGATATCTTCATTAGTAAACAGATGTTTTAGTGGGTGATCTGAATTTGGATCATTCAAAATCTGCTTAAACAGTTTCAAGAATTGCCGATAAAATTCATCGAAATTATATCCCATGAGATCACCTCAAGGACCTTTTCTTTTCATGCCACTTCTGTGATTTCTTTTTTCTTTAACGCTCCAACTTTTTTTGAAACGCTTTACTATCTTCAATATACTTAATGGAATTTGGAATTAAAAACATTTCAATTGTTACTTTTACGGCTATCACATTTAAAACTAATTGCGAGAAACGTAATGTATGGATTATGAAGAATTTCAGAAATCCGAATTTGCCTCCTTTTTCAATACACAGGAAGTTGAACGGATTCAGGAGCCCAACGGTGTTATTCGCGTTCGTTTGAAGACGGGAGGCTTCCAAGAATTTGTAGATATTGAATTAAAACTTGATGCATCGCTGCGACTGCGGCAAGCGTCCCTCGAGCTCGCCAGAGCGTGGATCGGGAATGAGGATAGTCTAAATCCGTTTGCGAAGGATATCTGTAAGAGCTTCATCCATGATCTCGCCAATTTTAGCAATAAAAAACTCCAAGATTTAGTCGAAGGAATTTGGGATATACGCGGAAAAAAAGATGAAGTTATTTATATTAAGCCCCCAGCTCCTTCTACCACCCGCTTAGCCGAAACGCAGAACGCGATAAAAGTTTTTAGCGGCGTTCTCCCCCTTCTCGAATTAAAGCTCCCTAAGTTCAAATTGAAAATGGAGAACATCGAGATTGCGGGCAAAACGCTCCTAAGGGTAATTTTGAATTTCGAGGTCTAATTTATGGTTAAAATAAATTTAGGTCAAGAATTAGATGCTTTCTTTGTTTGGCTGAAAAAAACCAGCGAAAAACAGTGGGAAACTATTGAATTAAACCGAACTATTTATGGGTTTCAGATTCAGAAAGGGACTAAGTGGTTAAAGGGTCTGAGTGATTCTGACATTGCAGAGTACGAACAAATAATGGGGTTTGGGTTTCCGGAAGTGTATAAACTATTCTTGAGGCAGATGAATGGGACGGATAAGCAAACGATAAACATCTATGGAGAGAGTGGGGAGCCTTATCGTTATGGTGTAGGGTTCTATTCCTATCCCCGCGATTTAGAAGCGGTAAAAGCCCGAATTGCGGTAGTACTTGAAGCATTCCGAGTTATCCTTGGAGCTATTGAACAGCAAGTTATTCCGCATATTATGCCGATTATTGAACATCGCTTTCTCGTGATGGATCGCTGTGAAGGGAATCCTGTCTTGTCAATCTATGAAGACGATAGCATTCTATATGCGGCCTCGTTACCCCAACTCTTGGTAACTGAAATCTTTCAGGGCAGCGATCCCAAGAACTTGTTCGCCGACAATAGAAAAATAGAACAATTAGTGAGATTAGGGAAGTTACCTAGTAATCTTAAAGTGAAATATTGGCTCGAATAAAAAAAGGGAAAAAATTAATACCCGATTCCGAATTGTTTGCCATACTTCGCCATATTCACGAGGGCATCGCCCCGGGCAATCTGCTTCTTGTCATGAATCAACTTCATCGATACGGCACCTTGCTCACATTGACCGACGCAAACCCCGCAACCCCAGCATTTTGTGGAATCGATAACGGCTTTTTCATCCACCAGTGAAATCGCCTGGAATTGGCAGTGTTCGACGCAGGTCCCGCAGCCCACACAGAGCTCCGAATCGATTACGGATTGATATCGGGAAGGAATTCCAATTTTGGTCACGCCATGATGGATAATTGCGTGGATCGCGCCGCAGCAACAGCCACAGCAACTGCAAATGAAGATGAACCCGCTAGTCGAATTGCTGGAGAGGTGGACTAACCCCGCCTCCGTTGCCTTCCTCTTAATTTCGAGGGCCTCTGCCTTTGTAATTTCACGTCCATGCCCGCGCTGGATCACGATTTTCGCCGCCGGCCCGAACGCCATGCAGACTTCTAGAGGATAGTTACAATTCTTCCCGTGTGTCCTGACCCGACACACGCAAGGTTGCACCGAAATGAGTTTAGCTTTGTTGATAATACCTCTCACTGTCTCGTAGGTAAGTATTTCCTGCTTTGGTATAATGTCTTCATCAACCGGGACGACGCGGAAAATGGGGGCAAGGTCGCCCTCTACTTTCAGGTTTTTAAAATCGGCGATCATTTCGGAATCGTAAAATGCGTCCCACAAATCCAGGAAGGCGATGTCCTTCTCTTTCGCGTAATGCGCGTTCAAGAGAGTCATATCGTGTAATAAAAGGAGCGGGGTCGCGCGGTATTTGAAGGTCCCTGCAACTAGATCCGGGAACGGCATGATCAGCCCTTTTTTCTTAAAAAGGTCGTCTTCAAGGAGCGTTTGGGCTTTTTCCTCGCTGATCCCTAAAGCTTTTGCAGCTTCTTCGAGTGAAAGGGGCTTAGAACCCAGTTTTGCAATGATCTCGGCATCCTCTTGGGTCATAATGTGTTCTAAAATTTCCGGGAGATATTTAATGGTCTTAATCCGGTTCTTCGCTAACCCGATCGCGGATAGGACCTTCTCCATGAGTACTTTATTCTCCAAATTTAGCTTCATACCTATACCAGCTTTTTATAAATTGAGTACGAATAAAAATAAATTTGAGAATCCACTATAAAACATCTTTGATGAGTGACAAAAAATAAAATCGAACAAATGAGGAGAGGCAGAAATGGCATTTGATGCAAAATATCTGAGTGAAACACAAAAGAAACACGCTGAAAAAATAATTGAAGCAGTCAAAAAGGAATTTAATCTGAGGGCGCCTGATTACACTATTATGGGATTGAATCCATGGAAAGGTATTAAAGAGATGGAAGAATCCGAGGGGGTCAAACTAGTATTTGAAAATAAAGAGATTGCAGAAGAAGTAAAAGTGATTAAAAAATATGCGGATATCTTTCTGAAAGTCAAATTTTATCTTGAAAGTCCGCTAAAAGAACTCATTTTTATTGCATCTTGTGAAAGGGAACCAAAGCATAATGCGGTTTTCTCGCTGTGGGATGGTATATTGGAGTTTTCAACGGAAGAACAGATTGTTTTCGGACGAATTGGTCCAGAAGGAACCCCCAAACATGGAGGGGGAGACTATCTTTTTGCACCCCTACACCTTCCGATACCCAACATTCAAAGTCTAATAGACATGGTGCTTCGCCCAGAGGATATTGACCCATTTCTAGCGAGCATTACTCAAGCGAACAATAATCTAGATCTTTTTGATAGAATTCGGGAAGGGGAAGAAGCAAAATTTGAAATGAGAGAAACAGCTCGGTTAATAAAAGCCAAGAGCCCCCTAAGTTCCGATCTCATTACGCATTTAAATGAAAATAAATCGTTGGTGAAGCTTTTTCAGTCAATCGGGCACTATGGCGCTATGACTTTGAGGGGGGTTAAAGTGCCGGTACATATAGATTTATGGGCATACTTCACAACAGAAGAGATACTAAAGTTGGGAAATCGGCGTTGGATTACCGTCGAGGAAATTGGTAATATAATATCAGATCACGCAAAAGAAATGAAGATAGCTACCGCCAAAATGGATAAAGATATTTTTTCGATTACGAATATTATACCAAAACCAAAAGACCCCGAGCTATTTATGGTTCGGTTTAAACCGCCAGAGGTAGCCAGTGGAAAGGCAACCAGTGAAATGGATATTTCACTATCCTGTTTCCCCGGAAAACTGGTGACCCTTTTACAGCTAATTAATTATGATCCTTCGTATGAGACCTCCTTAAAAGCAATTAAAGCTTTGATAAGTGCATTAGAAGAATTTCAATGACAGGAACTTTGCATTGATAGAGGCGGCACGGCGTTCCAAGAAGTATTATATGCTCGAGACAATAATAATGCAAAAAATGCATTTAGTTTTATATAGGATCTATTTCCTTAAATCTAAAAATAACAGTTTAACAAAGATATCGTAAGAAGGAATTGAAAGATATGATTTTTTTCAGTAACGCTGCAAATATAATGTTTGATATCAATTTTGTCATTCAAATTGCTTTAATTGCCCTGCTGATTTTTGGTGCCATTCAGAAACCCAATCGTCGACGCCATGGTACTATTATGGCCATCGCAACTATTGTCAATCTCGCTACCCTTGCGATCATTATGCTTCCCGCATTTTTCATGAAATGGACCCTTATAGGTCTCCACAATCTGACGGCAATCATGATAATTCATGCGATTGTTGGAGGAGTAGCTATCGCGATTGGTCTGATCTTTAGTATCCGATTCCTAATTTTCCTTAGTCGGAATAAGGACCTCAATTGCGGGACGAAGATGGGAATGCGAATTGTGAATCTCTCATGGCTGGTGTCATTTGTCTTAGGGCTGATTTTCTACTTTGTGTTCTACACCACCGCAATAGCCTAAAATCCCAAAACCACCTTTTTCATCCCTTTTTTTGGTTATCAAATAGATTTAAAAATTCAGAAGATAGACTTTTTAACAATCCAAAGATATATGAGAGAAAGGTGAAAGTTAATGCTGCGTTGGGAGCGGTTCAAAGGCTTAGAGTTAATGAAGTTAGGAAGACATACGCGTTGGGCGCTTGAGAATAAGACCATTGAGTTGCCTGATTTATCAAAAGTGAATACTATCGAAGATATTTATACCAAGGACTCAATTTATTATAAGATCGGCAAGGAATTGCTGGACGAAGTAATAAAACGCATGGCTGAGTCCATCGAACATTCCTCCAAGTTAATGAAAGGGGAAACGAAGGAAATCTTCATCGATTATTGGGCGCTCCCACCGACAGTCAGCGTTACGAGCAATCTCCAAGCCGGAACCACGAAACTGATTTACTCCCCGAATTGCGATTGCAGCTTCGTCTTGATAGACGATTTTACGGGGGAAGTGATGGGAATCTGGACCAATCACATCGAAGATGGGCTCATCGTGGATCGTTATTTTTTTGCGCCGGTTATTGACGGCAGCGAAGAGGGGTGGAATATAATGAACCGCCGCCATCTAAAGATAGGCCAAAGACTGCGGGATATTCCAAAAACTAGAAAGTTGGCCGATGCAGGACAGTATATAGTTGATATCTTGAAGGATATTCGAAATGAAATGCATCCGGAATGGAGTGGAAACGCGTTTTACGTGTGTATGGCGTGTCTCTTTGGGGCATATAATCAACTCACGATGAAGAGCAATTACGAAGTCCTTGGAGCCGTCCATGATGGCGTGAATGCGGAGAAGTTGGGCTATGCAGATAGCTGGTTCATTTACGTGCCATTACCCCCAATCCTCAATACCTTGTTTGCCCTACCGCGAGATATTTGGATTAAACGCTTAACCAATCTAACAACAGGCGGCCGCTTTTATTTACATCATCAGTCGACCGATATGCCCCTCACCAATAAAATCTTTGGGCGAGATGTAAATTTCGTGCCCACGCCGGAACAAACGATCAAATCGAAAGCGCCGAGGGTGGGTGAGGACTTCAAATTTCAAAGTATGGAAGAAAAAGTGCCCCGCGACATAAAAGGTGGGCAATTCCTTGATCAATTTAAGCCAGCAAAATAGGAAAAAAGAGATTATTTCAATTTTTTCAGGTATTCGTTGGATTCCATTAACTGCAACTTATCTTTAGGGTAGAGCCAAAAGCGCATTTCGCCGATGGGATCACCTTGATGGAAGCATTTCGTCTCTCTTCCAATCACTTTGACCTCTTTGCCCGCGTAATCCTGGGCTAATTGAATACATTGTTCAAAAGTAAGGCAGGTGAATTTGCCGTACCGCTCCTTGCCCAGCTTCTCGGGAGGAACCATCGTGTTGCAACAAAAGGGACATTTATTGTACCTTATTACGATTTCATCAACATGCTGCTCAGATTTGTCCGCAGGAATTAGGAATGGCTTCTCATAGACACTCGGAGCCCATGATCCGAAGATGGCATAGAGCACGGTCTCAACGATGTAAGGCAGATCATTCACATTTTGGGTAAGGAAACTGCTGAAAGGGACGCCCAAAACTTTCACCTCAGTTAATAATTTCGATATCAATTCTTCGGTCATTGGGCGAACGAGCTCGATTAAAAAATCAACGGCTTTTTCATAATCGCCATTGAAGATATCAGCATACTCCTGAATAATCGTTTCATACATGTAGCTTAAGAAGTTCATCGATTCTTTTGTTTCCCGCCAGTTATAGATTCTTTTCCCGAGCCCCCCTATAAGTTTCCTAAAGTAGGATAATTTAGAACCTGAATCACTCATTTTCAATCCTCTCCTATTCAATTACTGTCAATTGATACTCACACGTGTCACCATCAAATTGAGCCGATTTGAGCGTATCAACATGAATTAAGCGCGGCTCCAGATTTTTACTGTAAAGCGATCGAATATTGTAAAGGTTCTGATAGAGGCCTGACAGCGCGGTACAATACGGAATCGCGGTATTCTCAATAAGAGTTACTTCGGAGCAGAAGAAGCAATCCCTTACCTCAATTTTGCAGCTTTTCAATCGCTTGCCCTCTAGCACTTCATCTTTGAATACCATTTTTTCATGCAAGTGGGTTCTAGCAACATCCTCGAGAATTTCAGTTAATTTCTGCGGTTTTTTAAGCACCTCTGGAAAGCTACTGTAATAAAATTTTGCGACGCGAAGCCCCAGATTCCTTAACCGGTGAATCGCTTCATTTTTCTCAAAGCGTTTCACTAAATCGATGTAGATTTGCGGGTAGACATTCAAGGCGATGGGTTTGATGATGGTCATCTTAGAAAAGTATTTGGCAGATTCCGCACCCTTTGCAACCGGTTTGTAATTTAAGATATAATCGATGTCTTGCAAAATTAATTGCTCGATATTCCCTTTTGACTCATTCATTATCTTCACTTGGTCCCAAAAATGATAGTTGATTAAGATATTGTTAGTAATTCTAGAATTAATAACGATGATCCTTAAAAAAAATGACTTAATCTTGGGAAAAACCCAAAAAACTTTTAAATTTTTCACGAGAGAATTATTACTTACTCAATAAAAGACCGAGACATCCTCGAGGGTCGAAAACTCAAAGAAATGAGACAAAGAGGAGATTACTTGGCATCGTTTTATGATATCTGTAGAGAAATAGAGGGTATTTTCGGAAAGATTTTTGCGGCTAGACCATATTTAGCAATTTTAGATGCACTTGGAAATGTTATGTACACGGAACCGCAGCTGGATCCACATCTTGCCTATATTCAGAATTTTATTAAAACGAATTTCAATCTATTGAACGTTGGGGACCATTCCATCCCATTAGGTGGAATCAATCTCGCTTTTTTTAAAGTTTCACAGAAAGCAGTTATTGCAATTTTCACGCAAAAAGGTTTTACAGGGCAATTACTCGGTTTCAGATCTCGCATGCTTGAATGGTCTCAGAAAATAGATGAGTTGATTGGAGAACATGTGACGCCGATTACCCCAGTTTCTGTTCATGCTGACGGCGAGCCGGAGGTATTGATAAGTGCTTCGCAGGGCTTGGCAGTAGCAGTAACGCAAAGTTACAAAAAAATCCCAGTTTTAATAAAGCAACTCGATGGAAAAGAAAAGTTATCCCTTGAGGTCGCCAATCTTTTACAATTTTGTGATGGAAAAAATTCTGTTGAGGAAATCTGTGAGAAAACCGCCTATCCGAAAGTAAAAGTGAATCAGATCATCATGGAGTACCAGAAAAAGAAGTGGCTGGACTTAAAGAAAGTATTAGTTTAAAACGTTCAGCGTTCAATGGCTCGGAATAATAAGATCGCGTTCGCCTGCGGGCATGAACTGTCGGAGGGCAGCTTTCGCGATCGCCAGGGAGGGTTTCGCGAAATCGAAGATGAGATGGGGATCAGCGAACGCCACATTCACCACGGGAGAACAAGCCCAAGAGCTGCCACGAGCCATAGCGGCTGAGACGCAGGTGCCGACGAGTCCGGCGGAATGTCCTGCTGTGTAGGAGGCGAAGGGATAGTTGGGACCCCGCAATTCAGGGAGCCCACCTTCTTCCATTCGGAGCGCGGTGCTAAAGGCTAGTCCGACATGATCTTGAACTTCTTGCCCAGCCCAACCTGTGCGGAGCCAGCCCTCTTTCATTAAAAGCCCGATGGCGTAATGCACACCTTGCATCCCAATAACGGGAGAGCCAGTGAGCATTGCAGCAGTATTGCCAGCTAGGTTTCCAATAAGCGAGATCCGGTGTGCCCCACCCCAGTGGAATTCCATTAGGGAGGGATATTTCTCGTAGGTTTCCATCATAATTTGCAAGGAAGTTTCTAGGATCCAACGAACGGTGTCCCAGCGAGGCGGTACTTTTTCAACGCCTTTCATGTATTTATGCATTAATTCAGAGACGCTATCGACGAAGTCAATCACGACCTCACCACAGTAGCCGCCCGCTGCAACACCAGTAGAAAATCCCAAGCCACCGCTCATGTAGAAGCCGTACCAGATGAGTTCATCTAAAATGTTCGCGATAGTGCCAATGCCTTCCGCCATTCGGTGCAGATATTTCCGTCCTTCCTCTAAGTCTTCGGTAATGATTTCGATAAACCGACGAGGCGGCAGATCACGGAAGCACTGAATGATATCCGCAATGTAGCCAAAGGGAATGCCGCCAGGCTCGTTCTGGCTTCGAGCGCGGGAGAACCAGGTTCGTTCGCCCATTTGGATTAATTGGGCGGACTTGGCAGCATATGCAATATCGGAAATAATACTTTCCCCTGTTAAACGGTACGCAGAAATGAAGGCCATGGAACTCTGCATGGCAGCCCATCGATAGACGATCCCGCCATCTCCAATTCGGACAGCTAAGGTCGGCACCCGGGCGACCATAAACATCGTATTTCCAATCGCGCGCTTTAAGGCTTCCGCTCGAGCTGGATGATACAGCTTGTCGATATCGATCACGAACCGTCGATCGAGCATATCAACCAATTCATCGCTGCCCGTAATGATTTTACAGTAGGCGTCCGCTGTGAGCCCAGGATGGATTTCTGCCATATGCTCCTGCGCGACAGCCCCGCCGCAGATGGTGTGTTGTACCGTTTCCAAGTACAGATTGACGGTCTCTGGGGTAATTTCCTTCCCAGCACGAACCTGCAGGACGCGATGGGGGATATCTAAATTTAAGATCACCGTGCGTTTGATATCATCCAGCATCTGCTGGATAGCAGCATTATTAATGTGATGGAGGTCATCATAATCGACGATAATATCGGTTCCTGAGATGATGTACGGTTCCAAGGCGCGTTGTCCCAGAGGAAGACCCACCGCCCGATTGTAAGAGGGGATTCCCCGGCTCTTCGCCACTTTTTTACCCCACTCTGCAAATTCCTCTTTTGATTTGAGTTGGTGGAAGCCTCCCCGCTTATACATGCTGACATCAATGCCCAACATCGGATCGACGCCAAAAATCTTTTTTAATGTTTTAAATACCAAGCGATCTTTCTCAGAAGGTAAAAATTTCTTGGCAATTGCCGAAAGCTCATAAGCATATTCTGATTCTTTTGCAATTCTTTTCTTATCAAAGGCTAATTCCTTTTTCTCAGTCATAGTTACCCTCTCTTATTTCCCATTCATCATATCAGGTTTGAATCCCGCGTTGATCCTGAATTTGGCAATTCGCGCTATCACTGACAGAATTTCGGTTCGCGATTTGTATTGGTGCGTGTCCCAGCGATAGGAAATATCCATTTCCATTAATTCCTGCTCCGTTAAGGGACGACCAACGGGAATAGGCTCGTCGAGGATTTTTGCATGCATATCCTTGACATAGACCACTTCCTTCAAGTTAGGATCATATGTGTAGCGACGTCGAGCATCGAACATCAAGCCGTTCTCATCCAACCGGAGGGCGTGTCCGTGGACTGTTAAACCCCGCAACGCCGTACGAGCCGGATCAAACAACTCAGTTTCTACCAGAATGCGAGTCGCTGCTTCGACATCACGTTCTCGCATCTCGAGAATCTGGCGTCCGGAATAAATCACGGTATCAACACCGCGAAATCGGTTGAAGTATAGCCGCGCCCGGAGCCATGGGGCTACCACAGGTCTCCAGAACGAATCAGTAAATTGGACAAAGCGCATCCGATCGCCGGCTCTAGCCCCCGGTGTGGGTTCAACGAGGGATTTAATCGGATCGTATCCTTCCACCATTTCATCGAGTGGCGGATGGACAGAGCTATAGAGAGAGCCTGGAGCACGGTGCCCGAGTAAGATAACGACATCATCATCCGGAATATCCCGTAACTTGAGGAGGCGCCGATCGGGATCCATAATTTTCCGGCGTCGTTCAGAGACCGCTTCCGCGCCTGGGTATATTTGAGGAGTATAGTCTACTTTTTTCTTCTCAGCCATTCATACTCACCGTATTTTATCCTTAATTTCAAGGGCAGCCTCGGCTACCTTTTGGAGGGGATTCCGAATAATGGGGAACGTTTCTTGTATTTTGAAGAACCCCCCTGAAGTAGTTTCGGGGTTGAAAATTTGAGTACCCGCATCAAGGCACATTGCAGCCGCGACGCAAGGGGTAAAAAAGCCGGAGGTATGTCTCACCAGAACGTTGTCCAGCGAAAAAGCCCCAGGACCGGCGCCGCCATAGATTGAATGCGTGTAAAAAGCGAACCCAAGGCCCGTTCCCATCACTCGTCCGCAATCAGGATCGGGAAGTCCGCCCGATTCAAACACGAGTAGATCACCAAACGCACCGAGAACTGCTGAAACGCATTGCGCTGCCCTGCTGGCGCCTACATTAACTATACAAGCAGAAAGGAGCGCGGCACATGAATATGCATTCCACTTGGGAATATCATCCGAGGTGTAGAATTTGTAGCCAGAGGGTTGGACATCTGGGAATTTATCGCCTTTCGGGCGGATTACTCCATCTTCTAACGACTTGCGCATCAAGGATCGTATCACGCTTCCCACGGTCCCGGATTTATTCTCTTTCACAAAATCAACAACGAGATTCCCCGCATTAAAGCCTTGATAAGCCATACCCAGTAGGTGATATCGCTCATACCAGCCTAACGAATTGCCGATCTCGAATTGGGAAGCTTGTTCTAGAATGGTCGTTAGTGCAACGGCATCCAGCGTCCGTTTCCCCGCAAGGGCAACTAAGTGATTGATCATGATCGTTTTAAACCCCACTCCAATGCCCTCTTGCTCCTGAGGCGCTCCTAAAAAGCCATATACGGGGTTTCCCGGCTGAAAAGTGACGGTTTGGGGGTACCGCCCGTATAAAATGTTCTTCAGGAAAGCAGTCCCATCGGGGTCAGTTTCGGGCGTAATATCGAAAAGCTCAGAGATCGCTTGCGCAACCGCAAGTCCAGAGAGGGTATAGACAGGATCTCGCCCACTTGCACAATCCATCCTGGCATTCGGGATTTTAATCATCAATTTATGGTCGCCCTCAAAAAGGCGCACTTCAGTCCCATCGGATTCATCTGTCTTATTGATGCCTCCGTCGAATTGAGGTGTTTTTATAATATCTTCAACTTTCTCGGCGATTGCTTTAGCGTTATTTAGAATCGGCCAATCGCGTTTATGCCATGGCATTTGAATCTCATCTTGGCGCATACTGGTGGTGTGTCCTGCACGTCCTGCAAGCGCCATGCTCTCAATTTTTTGTAGGTCTACGAAAGCTGTTGATTTGATGAATCGGAGGAGCTGGCGAATATAGGGATTAACAAGTGGAGAAATTGCCTCTAAAGGAATGTTTTCTGCGATACATTCTCCAACATCGGAGTAAATATCAATTCTA